>Ga0308009_10000397_pt1 | contig 32996 bp, 30 predicted proteins | sample Neamet127_FD_203134 | JGI IMG/M metagenome (GOLD analysis project Ga0308009, IMG submission 203134) | Marine microbial communities from water near the shore, Antarctic Ocean - #127 | ecosystem: Environmental > Aquatic > Marine > Unclassified | place: Southern Ocean | collected 2014-07-24
TGAGGCGCATCACCTGCCACTAAAGAGTAATAACCACTTCTCTGCCTACACTCGAATCAAGGCAACCACTACTTGGTTGGAGCGTACCGATACTGTGTCGTTACGTTTACTCAAGGATGACTTCATCGATGGGACAACTCAGAAATCACTGCAGAAATTGCTCGTCAATACTAGGGAGCAGCTCGACCATGCATGGTTGATACTGGAGCAGATCCTTGAGTCGATAGGTCAGGCGGATAGTTATGACAATCGAATCCAACATGCATTCGCCCTCGGAGTCGTGCCTGAGGAAGTGAAAAGTATAGCCGCCAACCTTGCGAGCTTTTTTGCGCGTCTAGGGGCTGCATTTCAAAGCATAAGTGATGACTTGAAAGAGGCGATGGAGGATGGGGGCGATGTAAAGCGTAGACAACTCGCTGAACAGTGGTTTCCACTGATAGGCTCGCAACAGAAGCGAGCAGAATCGAATCTGGGGCTTTGGCTAAGTTATGCATCCGCAGACACTGAAGGAAAGGCGCCGATAGCGAGGTGGCTCAGCTATAATACGAATGAAAATTTTGCTGATATAGGTTTGTCTTCTAGCCCAGTTTTGGCCGCAGATAATCTACAGCAACGACTTTGGGACAATTGTGCTGGCGCGGTACTTACTTCTGCTACGCTTTCATCTTTGGGGAATTTCGATATGTTGCAGATGCGAGCAGGTTTGCCAGAGCATACCCATTATTTAAGCATTCTAAGCCCATTCGATTTTGCGAATTCTGCGAGCCTGGTTATTCCCAAGATGCACTGCGAGCCATCGAACTCAGAGAAACACACTGATTTCATCGTAAAGGCAATTCCTAGAATAGTAGATAAGTCTGGCGCTTCGCTCATGCTTTTTTCTAGTCGACGACAGATGCAGGATGTTATGCAGCAGCTGCCCCCATTGTGGCGCGATTTAATCTTATGCCAAGATGACTTTCAGAAGTCGCAATTAATAAAATATCATCGGCAACGAATAGACAAGGGCGAGGGCAGTCTGATCTTTGGCTTGTCTAGCTTCGCAGAGGGAGTCGACCTGCCAGGGAAATATTGCACCCATGTACTGATAGCTAAAATTCCTTTTGCCGTGCCGAATGATCCGATTGAAATGACTCTATCGGAGTGGATCGAAAAGCAGGGGCTCAATTCCTTTATGACCTTGGCTGTGCCCGACGCGGCTTTTCGGCTCGTTCAAGCCAGTGGGAGATTGCTGCGCAGTGAATCGGACAAAGGCAAGATAACGCTTTTCGACGAACGCATAGTTAGCAAGCGATATGGAAAGACGATCCTAGAATCTATGCCTCCCTATAGACGAGAGATATTCATGGAAGAGATAGACCAAGCTTCTACCCAGTAGCGAAACAGGTTTGGCTGTTCTGAGCTGCTAGCTTTATCGGCCCGACTTGTGGTTAATGATAAGGTAACCGGCGACACTACCAGCCAACACCCCGATGGCGCTCGATGCCAGTACGTTACCGAGAAGTGGACCAAGCCCTAGGCCGACTAAGATGAGCCCGGTAGTTATACAGAGGGCATAGGTGCCTCGTTCAGAGTTCTTTTTGGCTTTCTTCTTCGACATAGCAGCTCCAAAATTAGAAGATTTTTTTACTAATTTGCCTTACGCACTGAGTATATCAAGGTGCTAAGGCTCGAAAATTGATCCGGGTCGATAGCCGTGTTGCCGATGCTATCCATCACTTCCTGACCCTCGACAACTTTCCCTATAACCGTGTATTTTCCAGAAAGCCGCTCGGCGGCTACAAGGCTTATGAAAAACTCAGGGCCATTGCTATCTGGGCCGGAATTCGCCAGAGCTACGGTGCCACGTTCAATAGGCCGGCTCTGTAGAGAATCATCGTAGCGGTAGCCTTGATTCTCGTAGACCGATTTTACACTCAGATTCTGAAGTGTTTCGAGGATCTGATACTGTCTGCTCAATGCCGCCTCGATGTCTGTGATATTTCGTTGTGAATAAAGCGGCGTCAGTATTGCCTCATGGAAACCCAGCTTCGATTGAATGTTAAGCACATCGGCGAAGCTGCCGTCCGTGTTCAGTGCCGATATTCGATTTAGGCCCAGAGCATTCGCGTTAATCTCGTCGTCGACGAGATTAACTTGAAGTCCCAAAGGATTATATGCTGGGCTGCCTGCTTGAATGATGAAGCCCGGCACCACGCGATGAAAGCGCATGCCATTGTAGTATCTAGCCTGAATTGGTGCGCCAGTGTCCTGATTTGTAAATTCTTTCTCTCCCTCGGCCAGCGCAATAAAATTTTCTACATTACTAGGTGCCTCAAGTGGGAAGAGTTCAAGGTATATTTCACCCTGTGATGTGCTTATTCGTACGAGAGGGTTCTGTGAATTCTCCATGGACAGTAATGCCGTAGAAGTATCTGCTATCGCTGTGCTTAGTAAGGTAAGCAGACTAAAAATTAGCAGGAGAAGACTGGGAATAGTAGATTGAGGCATGGAAGTCTACTGCAGCAGGTGATGATCAGCGGGAAGGTTCTTGGAAATCCAAATCGATAGCTTGTGACGCATATTAAGCACGTTCTCATCAGGTGTTGCTAGGGGTTGAATGACATCGTCTTTAACGAGTAGCAGGTAGATCGCACGCACCTTGATATCTACATGATCTGTAGTCTCGAATTTACCAGCGCCACGAGCTTCGAAATAGCGCACGCCAACTCGGATCGCTTCTTTTAGGAGTTCACTTTCGTTCTTTATTTTCTTCATGAAGTACAAATCCTGTCAATGCAAAGATTGTAGGGCGAAATCGACTTCGCATGCAATACGGCTCTACTTAATTCCCTGAATTTATCGCTAAGCAGTGCAGCACCGGAATTCGTTAGGAGTCCTGATAAAGGGCCAGCTCTTCCAGAGTGTCGATATCTTGTAGTATCCCCTGGTCAGAGACTTGCAGCTCTCGAACAGCCTGCGGATACATGCTCGTGAGCATTCTGCCTCCGCTATCGCCCGTTAGCGCTACTAGATCGGTGTAAAGGTTTCTACCAAAGGCGACGGGGTTTCCCATTGTAGAGTTAAACGTTGGGGTAACAATGGAGTCTGCGGTGACTAGCTCGGCAATACGTCGATAAGTTGAGGTCTTGATAAAAGGCATATCGCCGAGACAAACTACACAGCCCTCCCAATCTCCAATTTGCTGTGCGGCAAAAGCCAGCGTCGCCCCCATTCCTTGATCGGCATTTTTAAAACTGAGGATTGATGTTCCCGGTGCTAATTTTTGGAGCTGTGGAATCATCTCAGGCTGTGTAACGACGAGTCGCTCCGGGAATGCCTCGGCAATTCGCTCCACGGTCTGTTGGAAAACCGTTTTTCCGCTCGATAGCCCTGCGAGTAGTTTGCTACTGCCAAAGCGGCTGCTGAAACCTGCCGCTAATATGATGGCACCTATGGGCTTGGTCATGTCTAGTACGTGGCCGCTTCAATCTGCCGCAAGACAGGAAGCTTAGTGGAGGATCTTTGTGGATTTGCGAGTGGGCTCTATTTCTTGTTGGTTAATTTCTACCACAAAACTCTCTCTTTTCCGATCTCGCTGTAGTTCTTGTTCGCTCTTCTCGCCGTTAGACTCACCAGTGGCTGTCTGCGCAGGAGATTCGATCTGCAGAGCAGCAAGCGCTTCTAATTCTTCTTGCGCCTCAATCTGGAACTTGATCTGATCGCTTAAATGACGTCGCAGTCTATTCACTACGCTAGTCATAACCTCAATAGTTTGACTAAGCTGATCTAGAGTGACGAGAGTGCTTTCCGGGTCGTCGTCAGCGTATTTTTTTTCGCTCATGTGTGCTCCATTTGGTACAGACTCTAGGGAGTCGATACTAAATCTTAGTGCCAGACCCTAATCCCAGGTCAAAGCACCGCCAGTTTGATATTCGATGACTCGAGTTTCGAAGAAGTTCTTTTCCTTGCGCAGATCCATTATTTCAGACATCCAAGGGAACGGGTTCGCAACTCCAGCAAACTGCTCAGGCAGACCAATCTGAATGAGTCTTCGATTCGCGATGAATTGTAAATACTCTTCCATCATCGCAGCGTTCATACCGAGTACGCCACGCGGCATAGTGTCTCGTGCGTATTCGATTTCTAGAGCTGTAGCTTGCAAAATCATCTGTGTAGCTTGCTCCTTCATCTCGTCAGTCCAGAGTTGCGGATTTTCCAACTTGATCTGATTGATCATGTCGATGCCGAAATTTAGGTGCATTGATTCGTCGCGAAGAATGTATTGAAACTGCTCCGAGGTCCCCGTCATCTTGTTACGTCTACCCATGGAAAGGATCTGAGTGAAACCGCAGTAGAAGAATATACCCTCCAGACAGCAGTAGAACGCGATCAGGTTTTTGAGTAGAGCCTGATCATTTTTAATTGTACCTGTGTTGAATTTTGGATCGCTTAATTCTTGCGTGTATTTAAGACCCCAAGCAGCCTTCTTCGCTACCGAAGGCACCTCGTGGTACATATTGAAAATCTCGCCCTCGTCCATGGAAAGGGACTCGATACAATATTGATAGGCGTGAGTGTGAATAGCTTCCTCGAAAGCCTGGCGCAAGATGTACTGCCGGCATTCAGGATTAGTGATTAGGCGATAGACTGCTAGCACCAAGTTGTTGGCAACTAACGAATCAGCGGTAGAGAAAAATCCTAGGTTGCGCTTTACTATTAGGCGTTCGTCATCGGTAAGCCCGTTCGGGGTTTTCCATAATCCAATGTCCGCCGTCATATTAACTTCCTGAGGCATCCAGTGGTTTGCACAACCGTCGAGGTATTTCTGCCAAGCCCAGTCATATTTGAATGGAACAAGCTGATTTAAATCGGCGCGACAATTAATCATGCGCTTATCGTCAACCGCGACTCGATTGGCCGAGCCTTCAAGCTCTTCCAGACCAACTTCGATATTGAGTTCTTCTAAATCGTCTATAGCCTTCTGCAGGGCATTAGCATTTCTCTCCTCTTCCGAGGCATCAAGACTCGATTGGAAGTTTGCGACTTGTTCTCGTGGGCTAACGGGAGCAACAGGTGTTTCGGTAACGGGTGAGATTGACTCCTGGTTAACGGTTTCAGTTTTGGCAGGCTCTAGCGCGGCGGCTTTAACTAGTGGCGCGGCCCCATCCTCCTGTTCGAATTCATCCCATGACAGCATAGTTTTCCTCAATTCTTTTTCTTACTTCTATTATTTAATGCTAGAAAAATCGTTAGCACAGTATCTTGCGCAGGCTATTTCTGCGCTGCTGTTGTTAATAGTGTTACTGACACGCTTCGCATTCTGGATCATCTAGTGAACACGCCAAGGGTACCGCCGCGGCTTCGCCGCTAGATACCTTATTCAGGCTGTTATCAGACACCGTAGACTTCTCAGTCGTTGTCGCCGCAAGTGCGCGTAAATAATAGGTAGTCTTTAAGCCTCTTAACCAAGCCATGCGGTAAGTGATGTCAAGTTTCTTGCCGCTTGCACCAGCTACGTAGAGGTTGAGTGACTGGGCCTGATCGATCCACTTCTGGCGTCGGCTCGCAGCATCGACAAGCCAGCGAGGCTCTACCTCGAAGGCAGTAGCATAGATGTGCTTGATGTCATCAGGAACCCTGTCGATCTTCTGTACGCTGCCTTCATAGTATTTCAGGTCGTTTACCATCACGCTGTCCCAAAGCTTTGCTTGCTTCAGGTCGCGAACGAGAAATGGGTTTACTACGGTAAATTCGCCGGACAGGTTCGATTTCACATATAAGTTTTGATATGTAGGTTCGATAGATTGCGAGACGCCGATGATGTTTGCGATGGTGGCAGTCGGTGCGATAGCCAACACATTAGAGTTACGCATGCCTGTTTCTTTGATGCGTGCCCGAAGGCTACCCCAGTCGAGGCGTTGCTCCATGTTGACGTCTAGATATTCTTCGCCGCGCTCTTCTTGAAGAAGCTTGAGAGAATCGATCGGTAGTATGCCTTGATCCCAGAGCGAGCCATCATAAGTTTCATATCGGCCGCGTTCTTCCGCGAGATCACTAGAGGCCTGAATAGCGTGATAACTAATCACCTCCATTGATATATCTGCAAATTCTACAGCCTGATCGGAGGAGTAGGGGATACGCTGCATGTATAGGGCATCCTGAAAGCCCATGATGCCCATGCCAATTGGTCTGTGCTTGAGGTTCGAGTTCTTCGCCTGAGGTACGGAGTAATAATTGATGTCGATGACGTTATCCAGCATGCGTACCGCTGTCTTAATCGTTGACTTCAGTTTTTCCTGATCCAGCCCGGACTCAGAGACGTGATTCATTAGATTCACTGAGCCGAGATTACAGACGGCGATCTCATCCTTGTTTGTATTCAGAGTGATTTCTGTACAAAGATTCGAGGAATGAATCGCACCGATATGCTGCTGTGGAGAGCGCACGTTGCAAGTATCTTTAAAAGTGATCCAAGGGTGTCCAGTCTCGAACAGCATCGAAATCATCTTGCGCCATAAGTCGCCAGCCTTAATAGTCTTGTAGACCTCAATCTCGCCAGCCGCCGCCTTGCGCTCATATTCAACGTAGGCTTCTTCAAATTCCCTACCGTGAAGGTCGTGTAATTCGGGAACATTATTCGGTGAGAAGAGTGTCCAATCCTGATCGCTGAACACCCGCTTCATGAATAAATCAGGTATCCAGTTTGCTGTGTTCATGTCATGAGCACGACGTCTTTCATCGCCTGTGTTCTTGCGCAGCTCGAGGAATTCTTCGATATCCAAGTGCCAAGTCTCTAGGTATGCACATACGGCACCCTTACGCTTGCCGCCTTGGTTTACCGCTACCGCCGTGTCGTTAACGACCTTTAGAAAAGGAACGATGCCTTGTGACCTGCCGTTGGTTCCCTTGATGTGGGCGCCTAGTGCACGTACCGGAGTCCAATCGTTGCCAAGTCCGCCAGCCCATTTGGAAAGCATGGCATTGTCTCTGATAGCCGAATAAATACCGTGCAGATCATCTGGCACCGTAGTTAGGAAGCAAGAGGAGAGTTGAGGGCGCAGCGTGCCGGAATTAAATAGTTGGGGAGTCGAGACCATATAATCAAAGCTAGAGAGCAGGTTGTAAAACTCGATCGCACGCTCTTCTCGGTTCTCTTCATTGCTCGCTAAGCCCATCGCGACGCGCATATAGAATACTTGTGGTAGCTCGAAGCGCGTGTCATTGCTGTGAATAAAGTAGCGGTCGTAAAGTGTCTGTAGGCCGAGGTAGGTAAACTGCATATCTCGATCTGCCTGCAGTGCCTCACCAAGGATGCCTAGGTCATACTCTAATAGGTGAGGTGAGACCAGGCCTAGCTCTACGCCTTTCTCTATATAAGGCTTCAAGGTTGCAGCGTAGCGATAGTGCATCTCAGACTGAGTGGCCGATTCTGCGATTCCAAGGAAGCCAAGGGCTTCGGCGCGGATAGTGTCCATCAGCAGTCTAGCGGTTACGAAAGAATAGTTCGGGTCTTTTTCCACCATGGTGCGAGCGGTCATCACCAGTGAGGTGCGAACGTCTTCCATTTTTACGCCAGGGTACAGATTCTTAAGTGTTTCCTGATAGATGTCCTCGGCAGAGACATCTTCTAGTCCTTCGCAGGCTTCGTTGATGACGGTCTGAAGGCGCTGTGTATCTAAGGGGCCTTTTTCGCCGTTGTCTAGAGTGATAATTACTGCGGCCTGACTAGGCTTTGCCTCCTCGGTTTTCTGCTCGCGAATGCGCGCATGATCGGCGCGATAGATAACATAGCTTCTTGCAATCTTGTGTTCGCCAGTGCGCATTAGGGCGAGTTCAACTTGATCCTGAATGTCTTCAATATGGATCGTGCCGCCGGAAGGCATGCGACGACGAAAAATTTCCGTAATCTGGGTGCCTAATTGCTTGACCGATTCATGGATGCGCGACGAGGCTGCAGCGTTTCCACCCTCAACGGCTAAATAGGCCTTCGTAATCGCTACCGAGATCTTGGATTCAGAGTAGCTAACCACGGAGCCGTTACGTTTAATAACACGTAGCTGTCCGGGGGCTGTCGCTGAAAGAGTTGCTGGTTCGTTGTTTGCTGAGGTGGCGGTGGAGGCAGGATCAACTGCCGTCTGTACATCTGTCTGCATTATTGGCTCCGAAATTGGTATCTACTGCTAAATATTACTTAAGTAACTGTATTATTTTTATTGGCTTAAATAAGTTAAGCGCTTTGGGTCAAACCTACTAGGGTTCAAAACTTACTGACTCAGATCTCGCCATCTCAAATATTGCGGCGAAATAGAACCCGTCTGGCCAGATTTGGCAGCGAAATCGGTACAAACAGATCTCGTGGCCGAAAATCGGTAAGCCATACACTATATATTGTGTTTTTGCGGCAGGACTTTAGCTATATTTTGAATTTTTTTGGGAACTCAAAATATAAGTCCGAAAATAAGACTAAAAAGTCCTTTATGATCAAGTGCTTCTATTATTATTGGGAGGTAAAGCATAGCTAGCCACCCAGCATTGCAATAATTTTTATTAGTATCTCTAAGAGATGCAAGCTCTTGATTTTCACCTAACGAATACAATATATAGACAAGGTATAAATCGAATACACAAGATAATGCGCTTAGCACGTTAATGCAAGTATTTTATCTGTGGGTAAATTGTGGGTAAATTGTGGGTAGGCTGTTGTTGTCATTGGAAAAAAAAAGGATTAGCTCGAAAGCAATCGCAGACTGGGCTAGCAACTCAAAAAAGTGCAGAAAAGGGGTTAGAACTCGTGCTAATCAGGCGATTGTCTTGGTATTGTGCACCCCTACATATAGTGGTGGACCATTCGATGGAAAACCGTCATATTACTGGGAAAGAAGGTACTCGATAAGCGCCTTTTGCGTATGCATGCGGTTTTCTGCCTCATCCCATACCACGCTGTCGTTCGCGTCGAGAATTGAGGCGCTCACTTCTTCGCCTCGATGTGCTGGAAGGCAGTGCATGAATAGGGCGTCGGAATTCGCTAGAGCCATCAGCTGCGCATCTACCTGAAACCCTGAGAAACTCGTAATACGCTGATTCTGCTCTTTTTCTTGGCCCATTGATGCCCATACATCGGTGACAACTAAATCTGCGCCAAGCACTGCTGTCTTGGGATCTCGACTAAGCTGGACACGATTCTTGTGTGTATTGACCAATTCGGCGTTCGGCTCGAAGTCCTCAGGGCTGGCGATGTTAAGTTGGAAATCGAACTTGTCCGCTGCATTAATGTAGGAGTGACACATATTATTGCCATCACCTATCCACGCAACTGTCTTGCCGGCTATGCTCCCTCGGTGTTCAACAAAGGTCTGCACATCGGCGAGTAATTGGCAGGGGTGAAAGTCATCGGTGAGCGCGTTGATGACAGGGACGCTGGAATACTCTGCAAAGCGCATCAGCTTCTCATGCTCAAATGTACGTATAGCAACGCAATCCACCATGCCAGCGAGCACTCGTGCGCTATCTTCTATAGGCTCGCCTCTGCCAAGTTGTGAGTCTGCAGTGGCAAGAAACACCGCCGAACCGTCGAGTTGGTTCATAGCGACTTCGAACGCAAGCCTAGTTCTTGTCGAAGATTTTTCGAAAATCAGTCCTAGCGTCTTCCTCGGCTGCGTGACCGCTAATTCTGGATTCTTCTTTAGTTCGCTGGCACGTTGAATAATATGATTCAATTCATCGCTGCTGAAGTCCTGCAGGGTAAGAAAATGTTTTACACTCATCGATTGTATCTGCTTATAGAATATTGGAAGTTTTCGGGCTCAGATCGATTAACCAAGTTTGCTGGCCGTGATGAATTCGCAGAGCCAAGAACTAAAAAAGGCAGCTCGCGCCGCCTGTTGATGATCGCATTTTAACTAGAACTGCTGGCTGGGGCAATTGTCCAAGTGGGTAATTGAACAGGTAATTGAGTAGCTGATTGGATAGCAAAGTATGAACCCAATAGAACTAAAGCTCTTCTCCAGTCGCGTCTCAGCGATTTGCGATGAGATGGGCACCGTGCTTCGGCGCACTGCGTTTTCGCCCAATATTAAGGACCGCTTGGATTTCTCCTGCGCCTTGTTCTCGAAAAGCGGCAAGCTCTTCGCGCAGGCGGCCCATATACCTGTGCATCTGGGTAGCATGGCGTTCGCTATGGAATCCATCATCGAGAATAGACAATGGGCCGGCGGCGATATGCTGGTACTCAACGATCCTTATTTAGGAGGAACTCACCTGCCAGACGTAACACTGATCGCCCCGGTATTTGTCGAACAGGGGCGGGGTTTAATAGGGTTTGTTGCAAACAGGGCACATCACGCAAATATTGGCTGTGATACGCCCGGCTCGATGCCTATTTCTTCAAGCTTGGAAGAGGAAGGGCTGATAATTCCGCCAACACTGTTATTCAAGTCTGGAAAATTGCAGCAGGAAACGCTCTCACTTTTACAGATGCAGGGGGATTCGCTAAGCGGTGACTTCGCAGCACAAGCTGGCGCTAATACACTTGGAGTGCAGCGGCTACAATCCTTGTTAGTGGGGATGAGTACCAGCGACTACGAGCAGGGAATGAAGGAATTGAATGACTACGCTGATCGTATTACAGCCAAGACTATTGCTGGATTGCAAGTGGGGGAGTACAGCTTCACAGACTACTTGGATGATGATGGTTGCGGTCAGTCGAATATAAAACTGGCGCTCACGCTGCGAATTAGGCCGGATCACTTGGAATTAGACTTTCGCGATAGCTCGGAACAGGTCGCAGGAAATTTGAATTGCCCAGAATCCGTAGTCGCGGCGGCAGCATTTTATTGCGTGCGTTGTTTATTGCCAGGAGACCCTCCCGCTTGTGAGGGATTGTTTCAACGAATCCATCTGCGCACTAGAGCTGGCTCAATCGTAAATGCCAATCGACCTGCGGCCGTAGCCGCAGGTAACGTGGAAACATCGAGCCGACTCGTTGATCTTGTCTTCGGTGCGTTGGCGCAGGCACTACCTGATAGGATTCCGGCCGCGAGTCAGGGCACCATGAACAACGTTGCTATGGGCTACATAGATGATGAGGCGGGCAGCCGCTGGGACTATTACGAGACGCTGGCCGGCGGAATTGGTGGCGGACCAGCAGCTGCAGGTCGCGATGCGGTGCACAGCCACATGACCAATACCTTGAACACCCCAGTGGAGAGTTTGGAAATGCACTACCCGCTGCGTGTGCACCGCTATGCAGTGCGCCCGGACAGTGGTGGCAAGGGTAAACATGGCGGCGGCGAAGGCATTGTCCGTGAGTATGAATTTCTTGATCAAGCCCAGCTGACTCTGCTTAGCGAGCGTCGGCTTATCTCTCCATGGGGTCTTAACGAAGGAGGCGCGGGCATGAAGGGAAGGAATTCTTTGAATGGCGAGGCACTTCCGGGAAAGTGCTCGATCACAGTAAAGAAGGGCGATAGGTTGCTTATAGAAACGCCGGGCGGCGGAGCATGGGGAAAACTAATAACTTGAAATCCCCTGGCTAGCCTCTACCTTCGTCCTAATTGCGCAGTTGCAGGGAAAAACTAGCACAGCTTCAAAATCTGGCAAGCTGGGCGACTTAATCGGTGGAATTGCCGTCGTCGTTACGCTGATCTATCTAGCTAATCAGATTCGCCAGAACACTTCGACGCTCTGCACGGCAAGTCGAGTAGCTATCTACACAGGATATCGTGCGCAGAACACTCACCTGATCGATACAAATGTTTCTGAGGCTTACGCGGCAGGTCTTTGGCATTACTCAAATATGCCAAGCTCGCAGAAGCGGGTGTTCTCACATACGATCAATGCCCATGCGTTGTTTATGCATGGGCATTCATACTCTATGAGGCTGGCACACTCCCCAAAAAAGATTACACGGCCTACCTCAACCGGTTTTCGAGTAATGTCGCGACTCTGGGGGATCAGGTATGGTGGCTAGAGGCCCGCAGCTTCTGCAACACCGCTTTAGTCGAGGCTATCTATAAGAAGTTCGCCGAGGAGACACTTCCCGACAAGTTAGGCCTTGGGCTTTTCGCTCTCGATTCGCCGGAGCCAGCTGAGGCGAACTAGTCAATAGGGTCGAGCCTGCTAATTAGCTTGATGCGGTCGCCATAGCGAATACAGCAGCGAAGCAAACAGCAATACTGACAAAACGCACTAGCCGTTGTAAACTTGCGTGTTCGCAAGCAGTTTTCAGAAGAGAAGCTGAGCGAGCACTTTAAATAGGTTATCAATAGGAAAACGGGGCAGTACTAATGAGCATTGAAGATACTATCAAAGAGCAAATTGATTCCAATAGCATTCTGCTCTACATGAAGGGTAATCCTGAGCAGCCTCAGTGTGGCTTTTCATCGCAGGTAACACAATTATTAATGTCTTGCGGCAAGCGCTTTGCCTATGTTGATATTTTGGCGAATCCAGATGTGCGCTCTACGTTGCCATCTATATCAAACTGGCCGACTTTCCCGCAGTTGTTCGTCAAAGGCGAACTGGTAGGCGGTTGCGATATCATCACCGAGATGCATGAGAAAGGTGAATTACAGACTTTGGTTGATACAGTTGAAGACGACTCTTAAGCTCAGTTGAAGCACTGCTATCGATTGAGAAGAAATGGTTTTCAAACATCTGTATGCTGGCCTAGCTACTTCATTTTCAGCTATCTACTTCTTGCCAAGAGGCCAGCCACCTAGTTCCTGCCAGGTATTAACGATCTGACAATACAGTTCGGCTGTCTTATGTGCATCGTAGCGTGCGGAGTGCGCCTCTTCGTTGTCGAAGTCAATTCCCGCCACCTCACACGCCCTGGCGAGAACAGTCTGCCCAAATGCCAAGCCGCTTAGTGTGGCGGTGTCGAAACACGAGAAAGGATGAAACGGGTTTCTCTTGAAGTTGTGCCTTTCGCTGGCGGCATTCACGAACCCTAGATCGAAGTGTGCGTTGTGACCGACCAATATGGCCCGCTTACAATGCTTGGCCTTTACCGCATCACGAATCATGTCAAACATCGTTTTCATGACCTCTCTCTCGGGTCGCGCGATGCGAAGCGGATGAAAAGGATCTATGCCGGTAAATTTCAGTGCAGCTTCTTCGAGCTTTAAGCCCTCAAAGGGAATGACGCGTTGGAAGAAAGTTTGCTCTATGTCAATAATTCCCTTCTCATCCATGCCCAATATCACGGCAGATATTTCTAGAATCGCATCTGTCTGCGAATTAAATCCGCCAGTTTCGATATCCACTACAACTGGTAGAAATGTGCGAAATCTATTCGCGAGTAGGTGATTTTCTTCTTCTGAGTCCGAGTCGATCATTGTGTTGCCTCTTCTACGGACCAAGATATGGACTCGTTTGCACGCATGGGTATGACACTGCCGCTGCCGAGTAAGAATTCTGCGGGTACAATGCTAGATGTTTTGCTAAGTGTGATTTGAACCTGGTTGCGGGGCAGGTTGTAAAAATCGGCACCGAAGAAGCTCGCGAAGCCTTCCAGTTTGTCGAGTGCATCCTCTGCCTCGAAGACCTCTGTATAGAGCTCGAGAGCGGCATGGGCAGAATATATTCCGGCACAGCCACAGGAAGTCTCTTTGGTTTCTATCGAGTGTGGCGCAGAATCAGTGCCGAGGAAAAATTTTGGATTTCCGCCAGTGGCTGCTGTAATAAGAGCGCGCTGATGGATGTTTCTTTTCAGTATTGGCAAGCAATAAAAGTGAGGCCTGACCCCACCTACCAATAAGTCGTTGCGGTTGAGTAGCAAATGATGCGGTGTAATCGTGGCTGCTATGTTTTCGCTTTGCCCTGTTACAAATTCTACGGCATCTTTAGTGGTGATGTGCTCGAGGACAATCTTTAAGTCTGGAAACCTTTGTGTCAGTGGCGCGAGGACGGTCTCTATAAAGATGCGCTCTCTATCGAAGATGTCTATCTCGGTATCGGTGACTTCCCCATGGATAAGAAGTGGCAAGCCAATTTCTGCCATCTTCTCCAGAGCGGGATAGACACATTCGAGCTCGGCCACGCCGCTCTGGGAATTGGTAGTTGCCCCTGCGGGATAGAACTTGATGCCCGCTAAGCTGTCTTCCTCATGCGCTCGCTGTATTTCCTGAGAGTCAATTTGATCAGTTAGATAGAGGGTCATAAGGGGATCAAAAGTGCTTCCTTGGGGCACGAAGGAAACAATTCGCTGCCTGTAGGAAAGCGCCTGCGCCACGGTGGTTACCGGCGGCTTGAGGTTGGGCATGACGATTGCCCTGCCAAAAACTCGCGCGCTATGGGCAACGGTAGTCTTGAGTGCCTCACCGTCACGCAGATGTAAGTGCCAGTCATCTGGCTGGGTAATGCTGAGAGTTGTGAGGCTCATTGATACGTGCTTCTGTGTCTTCTAAGGCGAGATTGCTAGCCTATTGTAACGGAATTAGCCAGGTAGCTGAATTACCTATTTAGCCGATGCTGAAAAGTTATCCCTGACTTTTCAGCATGTCGTGCACCAAAAGCTGGCGTGAAAGTGTCATTTTACTTGTTTTTGGCGCACTCGCATTGCCCTGAGCGGCAATGGTTGCACACCACTGTGCAACGCTCCTCGACCAGAAAAACGCATGCAGCCGCAGTTTTCTGATCGAAATTTTAGCGATATCTGGAGATAAGCGATTGAAATCTATATTGAGGTGCATTTTTCAGGTTTGACTGTTTAAGCTAATTTGTCTCCGCTGCCCTCAAACTATTCGAATTAGCGCGTTAGTCGTGATCAGGAGTGGTGGTTGGTGCTAGAATATGCGTCCTTTTTCGTGCCAAGGCCGGCAATCTCTGGCCTTGGTGTATTTGCAAACACTCTTTCAGTTTAGGGACGGAAATTGCCGCATCTAAAATTGATTTGTTCTGGTTTTAGCCAGAGTGACTAGGTATTTGGAGTTTAGTTATGTCAGAAATAAACAAAGTGGTTTTAGCTTATTCAGGGGGTCTTGATACCTCGGTAATCGCGAAATGGTTGCAGCAGACCTATGACTGCGAAGTGGTGACTTTCACTGCCGACATCGGTCAGGGAGAGGAGGTGGAGCCAGCACGTTTGAAAGCCGAAGCTATGGGCATTAAGGAAATCTATATAGAAGACCTGCGTGAAGAGTTCGTACGCGACTATGTAAATCCGATGTTTCGTGCGAATGCCGTATATGAAGGCGAATATCTGTTAGGTACTTCCATCGCCCGGCCATTAATTGCTAAGCGACTCGTAGAGATCGCGGCCCAGACTAATGCAGATGCTATTTCCCACGGAGCGACGGGAAAAGGAAACGATCAGGTAAGATTTGAGCTCGGTGCCTACGCGCTTAGTCCTGGCATCAAAGTAATCGCGCCATGGCGAACCTGGGATCTGAATTCGAGAGACAAATTACTGACCTACTGTGCCCAGAACAACATTTCCGTGGAGAAGAAGCTCGGAACGAAATCGCCCTACTCCATGGATGCTAATCTACTCCATATCTCCTACGAGGGTGACGTATTGGAAGACCCGAGCACGGAGCCTGAGGAAGATATGTGGCTCTGGTCTGTATCACCGGAAGCGGCACCAGATGTTGCGACTTATATCGAGCTGAAATATGAGCGTGGCGATATCGTGGCAGTAGATGGCGAGAGGATGTCTCCTGCTACGGTGTTGGCAGAACTCAATCGCGTCGGTGGAGCAAACGGGATCGGTAGGGCCGACATAGTCGAGAATCGCTATGTGGGCATGAAGGCTCGCGGCTGTTATGAGACACCGGGCGGCACTATTATGTTGAAAGGGCATCGTGCGATGGAGTCCATGACCCTCGATCGTGAGTTAGCTCATCTAAAGGATGAACTGATGCCGCGCTATGCGACCTTGATCTATAACGGCTATTGGTTCTCTCCGGAGCGAATCGCCTTGCAGACTCTTATCGATGAGTCGCAGAAATTCGTAAACGGTAAGGTGAGACTTAAACTTTATAAGGGCAATGTAGTAGTGGTTGGCAGAGAGTCTCAGGATTCTTTGTTCGATGAAGCTGTCGCGACATTCGAAGATGATGCAGGCGCCTACAATCAAGGTGATGCTGAAGGCTTTATAAAGCTGAACGCCCTTCGACTAAGAATCGCTGCGCAGAAAGGCCGGTTGTAATCGGCTACAACTGAATCGTCGACTGGCTTATTCGGCGTAGATCTTTTTGCGAAAATCGCAGAGGTCTTCGATAACGCAAGCTCCACAGCGGGGCTTGCGTGCCAGGCAGACGTAGCGCCCATGCAGAATCAGCCAATGATGTGCATCGAGCAAGAATTCCTCTGGTACTAATTTTATCAGCCGACGCTCGACTTCCAGTACATTCTTTCCAGGCGCTATCCCAGTCCGATTCGATATCCTAAATATATGTGTATCCACGGCCATAGCGATCTGACGAAACGCTGTGTTCAGCACCACATTTGCAGTCTTTCTCCCAACCCCTGGTAGTGCTTCTAACAACTCTCTTTTATCTGGCACCACTGAATTGTGTTCTTGTACTAAGATGTCGCAAGTCTTGATGACATTGACGGCTTTGGTATTAAACAGGCCTATCGTTTTAATGTACGTTTTTAGCCCGGTAACACCGAGTGCAAATATCTTCTCGGGAGTATTTGCAATCGCGTAGAGTTTTTCTGTCGCCTTGTTTACGCTGACATCAGTCGCCTGCGCAGAAAGGATAACTGATATCAACAACTCGAAGGTGCTGCTGTATTTTAGCTCGGTTTTGGGCTCTGGGTTTTCGCGTCTAAGGCGCGAAAAAATTTCTGTTCTTTTTTCTTTGTTCATTCTTTGCTTAGCCTTCCGGTAACTCGCGCTCTCTTGGCTGGCACAAGCTTTTCTGATTCATCTAATACATTACTATTTGTTAGCTGTGAAAGTGAATTTAGTAGTGCGACTAGCAAGCCTAATAATACGAGAACGCCTGCCTGTGTATTGGCGAATCGAAAGAAGTGGATATCGTTTAGATTGCTTGTGTTAGTTGAGAGTTCGCTACTCGAGGGAAACAATAGTTGCCAGTTAGCGAAAATCGTTCCGCTAACAAGTAGTTCCCTACAGAAAGCGAGTAGGCACAGGGCAATTAGAAATCCGAATCCGGTTTTTGCCGCATCCAGTGTAGCTACGGACCAGGGGGATTGTCTGGCGACCGTCTCCATACGAATTAAGATAGCAACGTTACAGCAGATAAGGGGGAGATAGACGCCAAGTCTTAAAAATAGTGGATAGAAGTAAAGTTGGCATATTATTTCTACTATGGTGGTATAACTAGCGAGTATCAACATAGTCCAAATAAGACGCCATTTGTGCGGGATAGTCCCCTTTAAAACAGAGGCGGTAAGGCAGGAAAGTACGCAGACGAAAAATGTCGCGACACCGAGCCCGATGCCGTAGGCAAGAGTGCTAGAAACGGCCAACACAGGGCTTAGGCCCAGCAGTTGTATCAGCACAGGATTGTTCTCCCATACCATGCCTTCTTTTTCTGACTGCAGTTCTAGATCATTCACGATTTTACTGGTGCCTCATTAGGGCGAGCCCTATCGGTCTTGCTGCGCAATCCATGTCCAAAGATTCGCGGCCTGCAATACTGGTCTAGAATTGGGGCGCAGAAATTGCCAAACAAGACGGCAAAAGCGATCGAATCGAGATAGCTGCCCCATACCCGTATGGAGTAGATGGAAACTCCGATAATGATACCGTAAACAAGCTTGCCTGGCCGAGTGGTGGCGGCGCTGACCGGGTCCGTGGCAATAAAGAATGCGCCGATCATGGTGGCGCTTCCAAAAAGATGAAGGTAGGGCGTTCCGTAAATCGCAACGTGACCAGGGGCATAGAATAGAGCAGCTAGGACAAATACGGTTGAGATGATCGCCAATGGTATGTGCCAGCTGATGATCCTCTTGTAGAGTAAGAATAGTCCGCCGAGTAAGTAGCTGATGTTGATTATTTCCCATGCCGTTTCTGACTCTCGGGCAAACAGGGAGACTCCTGATTCTCTAGCCGCCAATAGCGCGCTTTTGCCGGCCATCTTGAATTCTATAAGAGGCGTAGCCATCGCTAGCCCATCTACAAATTCACTGATGTCGATGGCGCCTGATGCGGCGAACGGGAAGGCGAGTAGTAACGCCTGCTTGAATCCACCCCAGCTCAATGGGCTTAGAAGTTCCCGCTCGGCAGTTAGGGCAGGTATGCCTAGATTATCGACGGTCAGTGGTCCGTTAATAACCTCAAACGGGATATGCCAGCCAGTCATCTCCAGAGGGAAAGCCAGTAACAACATTGCATAGCCGCACATCGCCGGGTTGAATGGGTTCTTCCCAAGGCCGCCATACAGATGCTTGGCAATAACTATTGCGAACACGATTCCTAGCGCCACAAGCCACCATGGTGATCCAGGGGGAATGGCGATGGCGAAGAGTAGCGCGGTAACTAGTGCGCTTCTGTCAGATAGATGGGTGCGGCTAACTCGGTTTCGCAGTCGCAGCATGGCGGCTTCGGCAAGTACTGCGAATGTGATTGCGATGGCTATGTTGATTAAAATCCCAAAACCAAAAAACCACAGCGAGGCGAAGATTCCAGGAAGTAGCGCATACAAGAGTGTTTGCATGAGCTGGGCAATATTCCTGCCGCTGTGTTGGAAGGGCGCGCCGGCCATTAAATCACTCATTTATTTTTCTCGTCTCTGCGGGCTTTGACACGAGCCACTGCTGCGGCGATATCAAGGCTCGCTTGCTCCTTGGAGATAAAGTCCGCTTCGTCATTCTGTTCCTTAACAGCTGGCTCGGCAGCTAGCGTAGGTTTGGCAGGCACAACTGCTTTTCGCGACACTGCCTGGTCTTTTTCTTTTTTCACTCGATATTGATGGAATTGAAATCTTTGCTGCCAGTAATCGCTGAGCTCTAAATCCTGCCTGCGGTTCTCAATGCGTTTCTTGCTTTCTTTATAGGTGCTAACTAGCGGTAGTTGGCTGGGACAGACGTAGTCACAAGCGCCGCATTCGATGCAGTCAAGCAAGCCATGCCCGAGCAACTGTGTGGTATCTGCGGTTTTACTGAATGCGAGAAGTTGTTGTGGCAGGAGTTTGGAAGGACAGACATCTGCACAGAATCCGCAGCGTATGCAGGCCTGCTCAGCTTGCGGAGCTTGAAATTCATTCGCACTCGCCGCGATGATGCAGTTTGTCGTTTTACAAATAGCCGCCTTATCACTGCCAAACTCGCTCCCCATCAAGGAACCGCCGACGATGCTCTTTTGCTTATTGCTAGTCTCGATCCCACAGAGTTCGAACAAGAAGTCTGCTGTGGTACCTATGAGCACTTCGAAATTTTTAGGCGTCTTCAATGCCTGGCCGCACAGTGTAGTGAATCGACTGATGCAGGGTTTTCCTTCGACTATTGCTTCATAGGCGGCATACGCGGTGCCGACGTTGTGCATTACTATGCCATTCTCAGTCGGGTGGTGGCCTGTAGCGATCTCAATACCCGTGACACATTGAATGAGTTGTCTCTCAGAGCCGGAGGGGTATTTGCTGGGTATAACTACGAGCTCGCAGCCTTGATCTAGACCCGTCTCGTTTTGCAGGGCTTGATTCAGTGCGTCTATTGCGTCCGGCTTCGTGTCTTCGATAGCGATAATGCAGCGCCTTGCTGCACTGGCCCGCTTTAATATCTGCGCACCCAACACAACTTTATTTGCACGTTCCCTGAGCAGGGTTTCATCCGCTGTAATGTACGGTTCGCATTCTGCTGCGTTTATGATGAGAAATTCGATCGCAGATTCGGCACATTTACTGAGTTTGTCTGCAGTTGGAAAACCAGCGCCTCCCATGCCGATGACTCCCGCGTCACGAATTAAAAAAACTATGTCTGTGCGAGAGAGCAGCGAATAATTTGATTGAGGTTCGAGTTGCAGCGCCTCATCATGTCCATCGGCTGCGAGGTTTATACAAAGTTGCTGCTGCTGCGAGTGGTCTGCAACAATCGAATTTTCAATCGAAGTTATCACGCCCGAGGTGGGGGCATGCACAGGCACATCAGAAACCCCTTCTGCGGAAATGTTTATAACAGCCAATTTCTTATATTTAGATACTTGCTCCCCGATGTCGACTAGGAGGGTGATTTCTGGACCATCAGCTGCACCAATTGGAATAGTTAACTGCTGCGGAATCGGTGTCGACATTATTCGCGAACGCAAGGAATCTTCTTTAAACGGCAGGGGTTGGATGCCGCCGACAGTTCTTCTGGCAAATACTGTATCGCTACTGAAGAATCTCGATGCTAGTTGTCTTAGGGCGCTCACGAGCTCACCCCAGGTGAGCTGAGTCTATCGAAATAGGGCGTTGTCGTCTGGGAGATAGAGGGCGCTAACTGGTTGATCATATCTATGCAATCTACGGGACAAGGCTCGACGCAGAGATCGCAGCCTGTGCATTCGGATGCAATTACCGTGTGCATTAGTTTAGGTCCGCCCAGAATCGCGTCCACTGGACAAGCTTGAATGCATTTCGTGCAGCCGATGCATTCATCCTCTCTAATTACTGCAACACTGAAGTCTCTAAATTGGCCGTGAGCTGGATCTAGGCCTCGCACAGGTTCATTGAGCAATTCGGCGAGTTCCAGAATTGTCTCTTGTCCCCCGGGTGGACATTTATTGCTCGCCTCGCCCAAGCTTATGGATCGAGCATAGGGGAGGCAGCCGGGGTGCCCACACTGCCCGCATTGAGTCTGTGGTAGTGCGCGATTAATCCGATTGACGAGAGATTTCTGTGTCGTTAGTTGCTGCAGTAAGTATCGATTAATCTTTAGCAGCGCGAACGCGATGAACAGCAAGAGGCTCGAGCCAATGACGAATTGTGTGAGCCAATGTGAGATCATCGGTAGCATCGCTCTAGGTCATTCCGGCGAAGCCAAGTAGGCTGATTGCCACTAGACCTGCGGTAATTAATTGAATAGAACTGCCTCGAAATGGTGCAGGGACATCCGCGAATTCCAGGCGGATGCGCAGGGCGGCGAATCCTACAATCATCAGAGAATAGCCTAGTGCAGCGCCGAAGCTGTAGGCGATATTTTCGCCGAGGGAAAGCACGCTAGTGCTGCTTAATAGTGTGGCTCCCAGTACAGCGCTATTGCCGCCTGTTAGAAATAGAAGCAGACCCTGTTGCCTTGTTGAGAAGGGTAAGCGCTTCGTGATCACGTGGAGAAAAAGCGTGGTCAGTAGAGCGCTTGTCGCTACAAAGACGACTAGGCGAAAGAATTCTAAATGAAGCGGTAGCAATATAAAGCGATAAACAGATATGTTAACAACCGAGGCCAGAAAAAGAACCGCAAAGTTAAGTAGCGCAAACTCGATTGCCTGAGGCAATTTCTTAGTCGAATAGAAGAGTGAGGAGACACCGACAAGCTGGATTAATATCAGATTGTTGACGAGAGCAGCGGCAACAATGATGCTGAGGAAGTTTGTCACGAAGCGATGGTTCTCCAACGTTTACGCAGGCGGCTACTTTAACGGGGCCGCAGGAGCGCAGTGATAGCGAGTTGGCGAATACTATCATGCCAGCAGATGTAGAAAAGATGAGTCGATTTGGGCGTTCTACATGCCTTGTGAATCCGCCTTGAGGTTTCTAGTCCTCGAAAAGGTTGGCCGAATAGCCCGCAGTTATCTGATAGCGAGTAAGGATATCGGCTTCGCTTTCTAGTGCTTGTTCGTGGTTTATCACTAACTGATAGCCATTCTTGTTTTCCATCACTACGTTATCAATTTCATTGTTCTTAATCAGATTGGAAAAATGAGCGAAGTCTCTCACTGGCTCACCATTAACGACCTCCACGATCCAATTGCGCCAGTCGTGATAACCGAGATTAACATCGGCAGCCATGACTTGAAGTGCCACGACCAATTGTCGTCTCTGTGGAGAGCTCCACTCGTTACGTGCTTGTAAGAGACTTACCGGTGCGGTGCGACTCCAATCATTGCCCCAGCGCTTGATGAGATTCATATTAAGAGGGACGAATAAGATTCCTCCATAGATATAGTATTCGGGGATTTTATCGAACTGTTCACCTGTAACCAGGCTGTAACTGTCGAGAGCCTCCCGTGCATCGAGGCTGGTCGTTCGAACTTCGCCTTGCCGGACATAAGTGATATCAACCGAATCACCTACGTGGTGTAAATTTATGGCGTGTCTGTAGTCGGTGAGTACATCTTGGGAAAGACGAATACTCCCATCCTCAGCGATATTGAAATCATCAATTTGAAGAATGACATCATTCTTCTGCAACACACCCTGCGCAGGGGCATCGTCGAAGACTTTTATTACAATTACGCCGTTCTGCTCATCGCTTAGTCCGTAGGCTTTCTTTGCGGAGGGGCTGTCGAGAGTTTGCGTGCGGAAGCCCAAGTCTGGGAAACCGTCGTAATCTCCATCTTCACTGTCGGTTAGTACGTGCCGAATCATGCTGGGTGGAACGAAATAGCCGAGATTCTCTGCGCGACCTCCGCTGCTGGCTTGCATGACAACTCCAACGATCTGTTGGTCGACTATAACTGGGCCACCGCTATTGCCAGGATTGATGGCGGCGTCTATTTGGCCGGCCAATAGGTAAGCGCCAGCATGCGCATAAACTTGCTGTTCAACTCGGGAGAGGATGCCTTTGGTGATGCTTAGGGATTTGCCACCAATTGGGTACCCATACACGGAAACTTCCTGCAGCGGCTCGGGTAAATCGCCAATACTTAGCGCCTTTAAGTCGCTGAAAAATCCTGGTTCATCTACAGTTATTAATGCGAGGTCTGCCTCATGAGAGATGAAGGTGACTCTTGCCAGATAGCGTTTTGGATCGTTGTGCTTTTGCGCCTGCACGTAACTCGCGTTCGCAACGACATGTGCATTAGTCAAAATTTGATTACCTGAGATAACTGAGCCCGAACCGCTGCTCTGTCTCGGTGTAAGCAAGCGCCAGGGAGTAAAGTAATCGGGTGCCGATTGGGTGGTGTAAATCTTTATCACCGAGTCTTCGATTGCTCTAATTTCGCTATTCTGGGCTGCCGCGCCATTGCCAGCTAAGAAGGAGAACAAAGATAGCGTTAGCAAGAACATGCGGGGCAGCTTGCCAAAAAAGCTGTTAGGAAAACGCATAGTGGAAGACCTCTGGTTCGGTAGTTGATATTCGCAGTAGCAGGATGTTACACACCGGCACGCGATCGAATGCTGAAGCTTAATATGTTAGCGGCGACAGTGCCAGTCACGTTGCATTGACTGGTAAGACAGTCTGCCAGCATAGTCTAGCAACAAGACCCGCTGTTGATAGGACCTGTAAGGGAAGAGGAATCTTGCAGGTTCCTAGATTCTGAGGCGCAGGTCATGAATTGCAGAGGCTAGGTGATGCGCATACCTGGCTGAGCGCCGGCATGGGGCTCGAACAACCAAATTTCTTTTCCACCAGGGCCGGCGGCGAGGATCATTCCTTCAGACATGCCAAACTTCATCTTGCGGGGCGCGAGGTTTGCTACGACGACGGTCAGCATGCCGACTAGTTTTTCTGGGTCGTATGCTGACTTGATGCCAGAAAAAACGGTTCGCGTAATGTCTTCCTCGTTTTTATCTTTACCCAGATTCAATACTAGCTTCAATAACTTGTCCGCGCCTTCGACGTGTTCGGCGCTGGTGATCTCAGCGACGCGCAGATCGACTTTGGCGAAATCATTGAAATCGATCTCGCTCTCGAAACCCGTAGTATTTTCTTGAGGCTGTTTCGCCGTGTCGGACTTCGCTTTAGAGCGCGCCTGACTCTCGAACTCTTTCTGAGTTGCGTCTACCATAGCCTGTACCTTGTCAGATTCCACTCGAGTCATCAGTGGCTTAAATTTATTGATCTTGTGTCCAACCAAAAGACTATCGGCGTCATCCCAAAGCAGAGGTTCGATAGCAAGAAACTGTTCTGCATCTGCCGCCATTTTGGGTAGCACGGGTTTTAAGTAGCACATAAGCAGGCGAAAGGCATTGATGCCACTGCTGCAGATGGCCTGAAGTTCAGGTGATTGCTTGTCAGTCTTTGCAATAACCCAAGGTTCCTTGTCATTGATATATTGGTTCGCCTTGTCGGCGAGACTCATGATCAAACGAATCGCTTTGCTGTATTCTCGCGCCTCGAAGTAATCCCCAATTTCGTTCTTTGCAGCTTGAATCTCGGCGAGTAATTCGGGGTTGTCGGGATTTTGTGCAAGGTAACCATCGAAGCCTTTGCCAATAAAGCCAGCACAGCGGCTTGCTATGTTTACTACCTTGCCAACTAGGTCTGAATTGACTCTCTGTGCAAAGTCTTCAAGATTTAGATCCAGATCGTCGATGCCGTTAGATAGCCTCGCAGCGAGAAAATAACGTAGATATTCAGGGTTGAGATGATCGAGATAGGTGCGTGCGTTTATAAATGTGCCGCGTGATTTAGACATCTTTGTGCCATCCACGGTTAGAAAGCCGTGCACGTGAACCGCGGTAGGTGTTCGGTACCCGGCACTAGTTAGCATTGCCGGCCAGAATAGCGTGTGAAAGTTGATAATGTCTTTGCCGATGAAATGGTACAGCTCTGTCTCCTGACCTTGTTGCCAGTAATCATCAAAGTTGTAGTCTGTGCGATCGCATAGGTTTTTGAAGCTAGCCATATAGCCGATCGGTGCATCAAGCCACACATAGAAATATTTGCCTGGAGAGCCGGGGATTTCGAATCCGAAGTAGGGCGCATCACGACTGATGTCCCATTCTTGCAGTTCTGTGTCTAGCCATTCTCTTAGTTTATTCGCGACCGCATCTTGTAGTGTTCCACTGCGAGTCCATTGGGAAAGTATGTCGCGGAATTCAGGCAGGGCAAAGAAGAAGTGCTCGGAACCTTTCTCGATAGGTGTCGCGCCAGAGATCGAAGAGCGCGGATCGATTAGCTCGGAGGGGCTATAGGTAGAGCCGCAGGCTTCACAGTTGTCTCCATACTGACCTTCCGCCTTGCACTTCGGGCAGGTGCCGGTGACATATCGATCTGCGAGAAATAGCTTCTTCTCTGGATCGAATAGCTGCGTGATGCTCCTTTTATTTATATGCCCGTTCTTATCTAGAACCTTATAGATGTGCTCGGAGAATTCCCGGTTTTCTTCGGAGTGAGTTGAGTGATAATTGTCGAACTGAATCAAGAAGTCTGCAAAATCTCTTTGATGCTCATTGCTGACATTTTCGATTAGCTGCTCCGGGGTTATTCCCTGTTGTTCAGCGCTAAGCATTATCGCAGTGCCGTGTGCGTCATCGGCACAGACATAGACGCAGTCGTTGCCTCGAAGTTTCTGCAGGCGAACCCAAATATCTGTCTGAATAGCTTCCATGAGGTGCCCAAGATGGATGCCTCCATTCGCATAAGGCAAAGCACTAGTAACCAATATTTTTCGCTGACTCACGTTCGCTACCTACCAATTTTTTATGCCAATTATCACTGTTATTTAATGCGATTGCTCGGTGAAGCTCTACTGTCGCACATTGTGTTATTACTATTAGATTTCGATCATTTCGAAATCTTCTTTACCGACTCCGCATTCTGGACACGCCCAATCATCGGGTATGTCGTCCCAGCTAGTGCCGGCAGGAATGCCGTCATCCGGTAGACCTAGAGCTTCCTCATAGACAAAACTACATACCAAACACTGCCATTTCCTCACGACTTTCTCCAGATTTTGATTGTGATTCAGCTGCTAGGCCAAGAAACCCACTAGCTAGTTATGATTCTGCAAAACACCTTCGCTGAGGCAATTCTGCGTACTAAAATCGTGCAACGATAGTCATCACGATAGGCGCCGCATCATACTGCAAAGGCTGGGTATTTTCAGCCTGTTTTTTGTGCTGACCCCGTCTCTACGCGCTGGCATAAACTAAGAGTAGGGTGAGGTAAAAAGGTAAATAAGGGATGATTCCATGATGGATTGCCTCTATCATTCGCGTTCTCTTCGCTGCGCGAATTGGCAGGGAATCACGAGGCGGCGTCAGTGCGGCCTGAAGCATATTCAATCTTGGATACAAAGCTATGAGTATTAAATCCGATCGTTGGATCAGGGAAATGTCAACTACGCAAGGAATGATAGAGCCGTTCGTGGCCGATCAGGTTCGTTACCAAGATGGTGAGAAAGTGATTTCTTATGGTACTTCAAGTTACGGCTACGATGTGCGCTGCGCCACCGAATTCAAAATTTTTACGAATGTACACACGACCAGCGTAGTGGACCCAAAGAATTTTGATGAATCCAGCTTCATCTCGATCGACGAGCCGTTCTGCGTCATTCCTCCAAACTCCTTCGCCCTGGCAAGGACTATAGAATATTTCCGCATCCCGAGAGATGTGCTTACTATCTGCTTGGGTAAGTCGACCTATGCTCGCTGTGGCATCATCGTCAACGTCACGCCGTTGGAGCCTGAGTGGGAAGGCCATGTCACCCTCGAATTTTCCAATACCACTCCTTTGCCTGCAAAGATTTACGCCAACGAGGGTGTGGCACAAATGTTGTTCTATCAATCCGACGAGCAGTGCGAAGTTACCTATAAGCAGCGCGGTGGAAAATACATGGGTCAGAAAGGTGTCACGCCTCCGAAAGCATGATCGCGCCGTGATTCTTGCTCTGCAGCGATGTTTTTCTGGCGCTACACGACCTCCTAACTCGTATTAGTCAAATTTCTGGCGTTTATCCGGCGCCTGCTAAATCCTTCAAACTTCGCTTCTGCCTCTACAGCCCTCGTAATACCTAGCTCGACAAAAAAAAATTCAGAATTACAACAGCTTGGAACAATAATTGCTCTATATAAGTGCAGCGGTCCGTCTTTTATCAGCGTTGACTGTCTGGCTTATGCAAAAGAATTGAATTTAGGAAATTTTGCATAAGTGGCATGCACGGCGAGGGTAATTTTTGAGCAACGTTATTTTATAAATTGGCGGCGCTAAAACTTAATAAGTAAATCGCCAGCATTGAAATTTTAGTTTAGAAAGTAAAAATATAAATGGAATTACAGAAGTAAAACAAAAAAACGGAGCATGCTAAGGCATGACAGCCAATAGCTTTATCGCAGTAGAAGGACGACTCAGTACCCACAAATTTCACCATTGCCTTTCAGGGTATTGGGGAATTGCTGCTGTCTCTGAATCGCACATAAAAAATAGGATGATATAAATGACTTCGGCAACTGAAGCTAAAGTTTACGAACCGGTCTTACCAAATGGTGAGGCGTCAGATGAGAACCTAACGGCAGTAGTGGTGCGCTATGCGCCACTCGTAAAGCGCATCGCCCATCACCTATTGCTGAGAATGCCTGCCAGTGTTCAGATTGACGATTTAATTCAATCGGGCATGATCGGACTGTTGGAGGCCGCAAAGAAATATGATGTCTCCAAAGGAGCGAGCTTCGAAACCTATGCTGGAATACGAATTCGTGGATCTATGTTGGACGAAGTCAGAAAAGGAGACTGGGCACCCAGATCGGTACACCGAAAGTCTCGAAAAGTTGCAGAGGCGATAAAGGCAATCGAAGCCCGTACAGGTAAAGATGCCAAAGACCCGGATATTGCAAAAGAGCTGGAGATCGATCTCAACGCCTATTATGCGATATTGCAGGATGCGAGCGGCAGTCGTCTCTTTAGTTTCGACGACATAATGGAAGGCGATGATTCGGCTATCGAATTAGCCGCCGGTGAACTCCCCGGCCCTTGCGACGGCTTGCAACGTTCTACATTCAAGGCGCATCTAGCCAAAGCTATCGATAAGCTGCCAGACCGGGAAAAACTCGTGCTTGCGCTTTACTATGACGAAGAGCTAAACCTGAAAGAGATAGGTGAGGTGATTGGAGTCAGTGAGTCTCGAGTAAGTCAGATACACAGTCAGGCAGCTATGCGTTTGCGATCGCGGCTCTCCGACTGGGCCCGTTAGTCGAGCTGCGCCTGATATCTTGGCACCGCTGGTGCTTTTGGGCAGCAATAGCCTATCTTCTCCGTTATAATCCCCAGCCCATATAGCGGGAACACACCAGTTCATGTCATCTGCAGCGCCAACAACCTCCCCGAATTCCGATACTGACAAGATCATGTTAGCTGCACGCGAGCTTTTTTGTGCGCGCGATGAGCGCGTTTTGTTTAAGAACCTGAATTTTGACCTGCCCCAGGGGCAGGTGCTGCAGGTTCAGGGCAGCAATGGCAGCGGTAAAACTACGCTGATGCGTATTCTCTGTGGTTTGAACGATAGCTATGAAGGTTCAATCAAATGGTATGGGCAAGAAATCGAAGACCAGGCTGCTAGTTTCTTTTCTTCGCTACTCTATATAGGCCATAGGGTTGGCGTAAGTAAGGTGCTAACACCAGTAGAGAATCTGCGCTGGAGTTGCAGCCTCAAGCAAGCGGTTAGCGACGAGCAAATTATGGACGCGCTCAAAGAAGTCGGTCTGCGTGGATTCGAAGAGTCTCCTTGCTACACGCTATCGGCGGGACAGCAACAAAGAGTCTCGCTAGCGCGGCTTATCATAAGCCCTGCATCATTGTGGGTGCTTGATGAGCCTTTTACTACACTGGATACAAAGGGTGTGGCGATGCTGGAAAAAATAATGCAGCGACAGGCCCAAGCCGGTGGCGCGGTTATGGTCACTACGCACCATAGCTTGAGTATTGCTGAGCTAACTATATTGAGTCTGGGTTAGGTGGCGTCGATGACTGAAAAACAGACAACCACCTCTGCTGCGTTCTTCGCAACGCTTAAGCGCGACTTGCTTATCGCGTTTAAGAAGAAAAACGACATAGTTAACCCATTTATGTTCTTTATCATCGTCGTTTCTCTATTCCCAATAGGGATTAGTCCCGAGAGTGATCGGTTGACTGAGATAGCGGCCGGCGTAATTTGGATCTCGGTGCTGCTAGCCTCGATGCTGTCGATGGACAACTTATATAGATCTGACTATGAGGATGGCTCCCTGGAGCAGCTATTGCTTAGTCCTCATCCGCTGTTTTTCCTAGTGCTAGCTAAGAATATAAGCCACTGGCTGGTAAGCGGGTTGCCGGTCGTGCTGGTGTCGCCGCTATTGGCGTATATGCTGGCGCTTCCCTCGGAGGCGTATGGAACGTTGGTATTATCCCTATTGCTGGGTACTCCGATAATGAGCCTGCTCGGATCGATCGCGGTAGCGCTCACTGTGGGCTTGGGTAGTCGCGGACTGATACTGGCGGTCATTACCCTGCCCATGAGCGTCCCCATCCTAATCTTTGGAACCTTGGCCGTTCAATCCACATTGAATAGCCAATCGCCGATTGGTTATATAAGCCTGATGTTAGTCATGCTTTCGGTTTCCGTAAGCCTTGCCCCGCTTGCCTCGGCTGCTGCGCTCAAAATAAGCGTGAATTAGCTTGAACTGGTGAAGATAGGTCCAATAACGGGTTAACCGCGTAATTACAATGAGTTACAATACGTAACACGGCGGCCTCAGGGCTACGTGATATATTTGATTAGCTAATAGGAAGAGGTAGGCGTTCGTCATGTGGGTATGGTTCTCCAAACTAGGTTCTCCGAAATGGTTCTACGAACTCAGCGGGAAATGGCTGCCCTGGCTAATTGCTGCAATGGTTATTTTCATGACTATTGGTCTGGTCTGGGGCCTAGTGTTTCTGCCTCCAGATTACCAACAGGGATTTACCTCCAGAATTCTGATTGTGCACGTTGCCGTGGCCGGCACCTCTCTGGCCTTTTTCCCGCTGATGCTTGTAGCAGGAACTGTCACTTTAGTCTGGCGTATGAAGCTCGCCGATATGGTGGCTAAGCATGCCGCCATCCTCGGTGCCTGGTTCTCGTTCATTACTCTGGCGACTGGCTCTCTGTGGGGAAGCGTAATGTGGGGAACCTGGTGGGAATGGACAGATAGCAGGCTTGTATCGATGCTGTTCCAATTATTTCTGTTACTAGGTGTGATCTCTCTGCGTTCCGCTCTGGAAGATTCAGAGACGGCGGCAAAGGCCTGCGCCTTACTCTCTATAGTGGGTTGTATCAACGTAGTTATAATCAAGTATTCTGTCGAGTGGTGGAATACCTTGCATCAGGTTGCCAGTCCCGTCTCTCTCGATCCGACTAGTCCGAATGGGCCTCAATTTTGGATAGCTACTTTGATTATGATCGTGGCGGTCTATCTATTCCTGTCTGTAAGTCTGATCTTGTCGACACGTAATGAAATATTAGAAAGAGAGCGCAGGTCTCAATGGGTTCAAGACTTGGTGTTGAAGAATTAGGCAGTTCAGAGAGTTTACAAAAGATTTTTTTGAAGGACAGTAGATGTTAGATGCAATACAGTTTTCAACTTGGGCCGAATTTATCGACATGGGTGGTTACGGATTCAACGTATGGTCGGTATACGCACTCTTCGCCATTCTTGTTGCTGTTAACCTCATACTGCCTTGGCGTAAGAAACAAAAAATTGTTCGTCAGCTAAAGCGTCGCATGACTTTAGAGACTGAGATTCAAAGTGAAGATAGTAGTAATGGCGATTAGACCCCATGAGAGTATTTATCGTTTCGGAGTAGTAGATGAAACCCCATAGACGTAAGAAGCTCGGAATTATTTTGTTCATAGCTGCCGGCCTTAGCGTTGCAGTTGGCTTTACCGCCTTCGCACTTAAGCAAAATATTAATATGTTTTACACACCAACCCAAGTTGCAGAAGGTGAGGTTGGGGCTGGTCAGCATTTCAGAATTGGCGGCATGGTAAAGACGGGAACCGTTCTTGGTGCGACCGACAGTTTAAAAGTCAACTTCGTAACAACGGATTTCGTAAGCGATGTGCCTATTCAATATGAGGGAATCTTGCCCGATTTATTTAGAGAGGGTCAGGGAATCGTAGCGGAAGGCGAGATGGACGCGGCCGGTGTGTTCCAGGCGTCGCGAGTCCTAGCTAAGCACGATGAAAATTTCATGTCGCCAGAAGTGAAGGCCGCATTAGATGCGGCGGGAGCTTCTGCTGATAACCATATGCCTGGGGGAACAAACTAGATGATTCCTGAGGTAGGTGCGTTTTCACTGATATTGGCACTATGCCTGAGCATGATGCTCGCTACTTTGCCTATTATTGGAGCGTATCAGAATAATTTCCTGTGGATGAGCATGGCGCGTCCACTCTCGGCCGGTGTGTTTGTGTTCCTAGCAATAAGTATCGCAATCCTGGCTTACGCGTTTGTTACCGACGATTTCTCTGTTCAGTTCGTTGCTCAACATTCCAATACTCTGCTTCCCGATCGCTATAAATTAACTGCGGTATGGGGTGGGCACGAGGGTTCATTTCTACTTTGGACATTCATGCTTGCAGGCTGGATGTTAGCCGTCGCTATCTTTAGTAAAAGTATGCCGTTGGAATTCGTCGCTAGAGTCTTAGGCGTACTAGGGTTCCTCATTACCGGTTACATCTTATTCATGCTGGCGACATCGAATCCCTTCGATCGCATCGTGCCATTACCGCCAATCGATGGTGCGGATTTAAATTCCGCGCTACAAGATTTTGGTTTTATTATTCACCCCCCAACACTTTACATGGGCTACGTTGGTTTTTCTGTAGTGTTCGCTTTCGCGATGGCTGCTTTGTTGAGTGGAAAGATGGATGCGGCATGGGCGCGTTGGTGCCGTCCCTGGGCTAACATTGCTTGGGCAATTCTTACTTTGGGTATTGCACTTGGCAGCTGGTGGGCCTATTACGAACTTGGTTGGGGCGGTTGGTGGGCCTGGGATCCTGTCGAGAATCCACCTCTAATAACTTGGCTATTCGGCACAGCGTTGATTCATTCCTTGGCGGCTACCGAGAAACGCGGCGTGTTCAAGGCATGGACCGTGTTGTTAGCGATATTGGCTTTTGCCGGTAGTTTGCTAGGCACCTTTATTACTCGCTCAGGTTTGTTAACTTCGGTGCACGCGTTCGCGAGTGACCCAGACAGAGGTTTCTTCATACTGGCTATTCTTGGCATAACCGTTGGGGGCGCCTTGTTGTTGTTTGCATTTAGAGCCCCCCTAATGAAGAGTGAGTTTGGATTCGATCTGGTTTCGCGAGAGATCCTATTACTCTCAAACAACGTCATCTTAGTGGTGGCAGCGGCGTCTGTGTTCTTAGGCACGTTATTTCCGATGGTGTACCAGGCGATCACGGACGATCTGATCTCGATTGGCCCCCCTTACTTCAACGCAATCTTTATCCCGCTGATGGCGCTTCTCGCATTGCTACTTTCGATTGGTCCATATACTCGCTGGAAGCGCACCTCAACGACGTATCTAATGCAACAGCTCGGTAAAGTCGCATTGGCAGCCCTCACGTTAGGTGTTTTGCTTCCACTATTAGTTACGCGGCAGATTTCCTTGCCCGCAACCATGGCTGTCGCAATTGGCTCATGGATCATGTTGGCGATGCTGCAGGATTTAGTGAACAAAACGGCTAACAAGGCAACACGTCTAAAAGGACTTCGTGCATTGTCGTTCAGTTACTATGGAATGCAGATGGCGCACATGGGTATGGCCGTCATGCTGATCGGCGTAGCGTTGACGAGCAGTTTTAGCTCTGAGCGCAGCGTTCTGTTGTCGCCCGGGCAAGATGTAGGGCTTAGCAACTATGTATTTCAGTTCGAAGGCACGGCTTCGGTTAATGGTCCAAACTATGTCGGGGAGCAGGCGACTTTCATTGTGCTGCAAGAGGGTGAAGAAATAGCTATCTTGCACCCAGAGCGCAGAATTTATTTGGCTACTAATACCCCTTCGACTGAGATGGCGATCGATGCAGGCTTCTTGCGTGATCTCTTTATCACGCTGGGCGAACAGAAGGAAGGGGATTCCTGGTCGATGACGATCTATGTGAAACCTTTCGTTCGATGGATATGGCTAGGCGCCATTTTCATGACATTTGGAGGCATCTTAGCGGCGGCTGATAAGCGCTATCGACGCTTGCGCAGAAAGCAGACTGAGTTGAATCGTGA
>Ga0308009_10000399_pt1 | contig 32902 bp, 27 predicted proteins | sample Neamet127_FD_203134 | JGI IMG/M metagenome (GOLD analysis project Ga0308009, IMG submission 203134) | Marine microbial communities from water near the shore, Antarctic Ocean - #127 | ecosystem: Environmental > Aquatic > Marine > Unclassified | place: Southern Ocean | collected 2014-07-24
TTGCCGAGCGTGGCGGCTATGAAGTGGTCGAGGTCTTCCGCGAAACCGCGTCGGGCATGAAGGCAAACCGTTCGGCGCGGGCTGAGGTGATGAAGCTGGCGCAGGCACGCCATATCGATGCGATCCTTGTCACCGAACTCAGCCGGTGGGGACGCTCGACCCAGGACCTGCTCGATACGCTGAACCGGCTGTCGGGTTGGCGGGTATCGGTAGTCGCGATGAGCGGCATGACGTTCGAGGTCGATACACCGCACGGGCGAATGATGGCTACGATGCTCGCCGGCATCGCGCAATTCGAGCGCGACATGCTGAGCGAGCGCGTTCGGTCCGGTCTCGCCGCGGCGCGGGCGCGGGGTCGCAAACTCGGGCGACAGTCCGGCGACCGCCCCAAGTCCGACCGGCTCGCCCCCAAGGTGCTGGCGCTCGTTGCCGAAGGTCGCAGCTATCGTTGGATCGCGCGCGACCTCGGCCTCAGCAAGAACACCGTCGCCGCGATCGTGGGGCGGGCGCGGTTGGACACGGCCCCTGACATTGAAATAGCAGAGTAATCAGTTTTCACCTCCCGCCCCCGCCGAGAGGGCGCCAGTCGCCCCATATCGGCCTGTCGCTGAAGCTGCCGTACATTCATCGACCAGCAGATTGGGTGCCGCTTGTCGGACGCGACGCCAGTCTAACGGGCAAACCTGCTGAACAACCCCCATCCCGCCAAGCCGGCGGCTGTACCCAGCGTACCGGCAATCAGATAAGCACCGACCGCGTTGCTCGGGGTGAACAGCCCACCCGTGACATAGCCAATGATGACGGCGCTGCTCGTGACTGCGCCGTAAATAGCTGCAACCTTCCCATGGTGGTCGGTCGGCGTTTCGTTTTGCAGCATCGTGCGTACCGCCACATTGTGCACGCTGTTGGCAACTCCGCCGAATACGAAAACCATCCCGATCAACATGATGGTGGCCGCGCCGACCAAAGCGGCGCTGCCGATCACCAGCATGGTTACGCCAATCATAGTGGCCGCAACGAAAGCCAAAGGAGCAGGTCGGCGCATCGGCCGCGCACCTGCCGCGAGAGCGCCCAGGATCATGCCGGCGGCCCAGCAAGCGGTTACCAGGCCAAATGCGAGGGGGCCTTGCTTCAGCGTCACTGTGATCAGGAACACGAATGCTACATCTGCGATGGCAGAGGCAAAGACCTCCAAAGCCAGCGATCCTGTCATCACCGTGATCCGCCGGTTGCGGAGGATCGGCCAGTACTCGGCGAGCAATGTACGAGGTTCCTGCTCATCCGGCGCTATCGGCCGGCGCAAGCCGCTGGCCAGGATCACGGTGGCGAGCAAGACGTAGCTGGCAGCATCAATGAGCAAAGCACTGCGCGCGCCGATCCACGCAATCAGGATACCGCCCGCTACCGGACCTGCAAGCATCCCAACACCGCGCACAAGCTCAAGCACGGAATTCGCGCGGCTGAGCGGCATGCCAAGTGCTGTCGCCAGTACGGGTATAAGCGCGAAGGTCGCCGTTCCGCTGATGGCGAAGCAGATGCTGAGCACGCTTGCGCCAACGAGCGTCGGCAACATCGCCGTGTTGCCGGCAATCCAGGCGAGAAGCGCCGCTTGTGCTAGGCCGGTGACGACAAGTATTCTGCCAGCATCACGCCTATCGACAAAGCGACCGATGAACGGAGCAGCGATTAAACCAGGTAGCAGCTGCGCAATCAGCAGCATGGGCACGGCAAAACGCGTCTCGTTCTCGGCAGCCCGAAACATCAGAGTGATGAGGGAGATCTCGTCACTGACCTGCCCCCCGAGAGTTCCCTCATTCTAATGTAGAGTCTGCCGACAGAGGAGCAGACGTATGAGGAAGAGCCGTTTTACCGAAGCGCAGATTATCGGGATGATCAAGGAACAGGAGGCCGGGCTGCCGACGGTCGAGATTTGCCGGAAGCACGGGCTGAGCACGGCGACGTTTTACAAGTTGAAGGGCAAGTATGGCGGCATGGAGGTGTCCGATGCCCGCCGACTGCGTCAGCTTGAGGACGAGAACGGCAAGCTGAAACGCTTGCTGGCGGACAGTATGCTCAACAACGTCATCCTGAAGGACCTGCTGGGAAAAGCCTGACGACGCCAAGCCAGCGGCGTGATGCTGTGCTCAAAGTGCTGGGAGGTTTTCAGATCTCCCAGCGCCGGGCCTGCGTGCTGATTGGTGTCGATCCCAAGACGGTCCGGCGCGAACGCCCGCCAGACCATGGTGCCATCCGTGTTGCCATGCGTGAGGTCGCGGGCAAGCGCCGCCGCTTTGGCTATCGCCGGATCGGCGTCATGCTCGAACGCCAGGGGCTGATCATGAATCACAAGAAGCTCTATCGGATTTACAGGGAGGAAGGTCTGTCGGTTCGTCGCCGTCGGGGTCGGAAACGGGCGCGTGGTAGTCGCACCCCCATGCCCGTGCCGTTGATCCCGGGCGCACGCTGGTCGATGGACTTTGTGTCGGACACCTTCGGTGCGTCGCGCAAATTCCGGATATTGGCCATCAATGACGATTGCTGCCGGGAGAACCTGTGCCTGGTCGGCGATACCAGCATCTCGGGCGCCCGAGTGGCGCGTGAACTTGATACGCTGGTGCGGCTCTATGGCAAACCGGCTTGCATTGTCAGCGATAACGGAACCGAGTTCACCAGTCGGGCGATCCTGGAATGGGCTGGCAAGAACAAGGTCGAGTGGCATTACATCGATCCGGGCAAGCCCCAGCAGAATGGGTTCATCGAGTCCTTCAACGGATCGCTGCGCGATGAACTGCTCAACGAGGAGTTGTTCGACAGCCTGGCCGATGCCCGCCGGAAGCTGGCCATCTGGCGCTATGATTACAACAATGTCCGGCCCCACTCGTCGTTGGGAAATCGAACGCCTGCACAAGCGCGTCGGGCGTTCGAGCAGGACGAGAGCATCACGCCCGACGCGCTTGTGCAGGCGCAGGGGCCATCGTATTTAACCGCAAGACTCTCGTTATGATCGAGGGACTGACGGGGGGCAGGTCAGGTGAAACGAGGTTCACCGTACCGGCGATCTGGCCGGCGTTGACGATTGCGACGGACGATCCGGTGCCGCTCACCGCCGCGGTCCCGCCCGTGATCGTGCCCGACGCGGCGTTGATCAGCGTCGTGCCGTATCCCAGCAAAACGCCCGTGGTGCCGCCTGTTATCGTGCCGGTATTGACCAGTCGCCCGCCCGACAGCGAGAGGCCGGTGGTCGCGCCGATGATCGTCCCGCCATTGGTCGATCCGCTGAAACTTCCGCCGAAGATCGTGGCGCCGATACCCCCGTTCGAACGGATCGTCCCGCTATTGGCGAGCGTGCCATACATGACCGCGGCCCCGGTCCCCGTCGCGGTGATCGTGCCACTGTTGGTCAGCGTCGTATAGGCCTGCACGCCCGAGCCGCCATTGGCGGTGATCGTTCCCGAATTGGTCACCGTCGCGGGCGTGCCCACGGCAAACAGGCCGGTGCCGCTGAGCGATGCGGTGATCGCCCCCTGGTTGGGGAAGTCGAGACCATAGGACGAGAATGCCGCGATCACGGCCTGCCCGTTGGTCACGAGCGCGGCCTGGTTGACGAGCGCGCCCGTGCCGCTGACCGATATACCGGTGCCGGACGTGAAGCCCGCGGCCAGCGTCGCTACCGCATTGTTGCTCAGGTCGAAGCCCAGCAGCTCGAAATTGGTCGGCAGCACCGCACGGGTGAATACCGCATCGGCATCGACGCCGAACGCCAGCGTATCGCTCCCCGCTCCGCCGTCGACCGTTCCGGTAATCGAGGCGATCCGGCCGGTCGCGGCGTCATAGCGCGCGCGCAGCGTGTCGTTGCCCGCGCCCAGCACCAGATCGCCATTGATCACGCCCTGGCGCGTATCGATCGTGCTGCTCGTTCCCGACCCGGCGGTCGAGACCACCGATCCGTTGATCGTGCCCGCATTGGTCAGCGACAGCGCACCGCTGATACGGATCGCGGTCGTGCTGCCTCCGATCACCGCGCCTGTCGCGTTGCTGACGTAGAGATAGCTGCCGGTATCGCTCAGCGTCGCGGCCGAGCCGCTCGACACGATCCGGCCGGTGTTGACGACGTTCATCCCGGACACCGTCGAGGCAAGCGCGGCATTGCCGCCTCCGTCGATCGTTCCGGCGTTCGTGACGTAGGAGACCGTGCCGGTGATGCCGCCGATCGTCCCGGTCGCGCGGTTGGTGACCGAGAGCGAGCCAAAGCCCGTCTGGTTCGCAACCACCGCGGGGCCTGCGGTGCCGCTGATCGTCCCGGCATTGTCGATCGAGGCCGAGATATAGCCATTGGTGTTGCTGGCATCGCGCTGGAACAGGATCCCTTGCGCGCCCGTCACCGTGCCGCCCGCCGCGACCGTCACCATCGCACTGGCCGACGGATAGTTGGTCAGGGTGGAGCCGATGACGCAGTAATTTACTGAAGCGCCTGCATAGGGATCCGTACATATCGTCGTGAACGGCGTGCCGGTGGTTACGAACAGCCCGGCCTTGCCCGCCCCGCCATCGACTAGGCCATCAATCTGGAATGAGGCGCTGCTTGCACGTGTTGTGATCGCAGCTGCGGCGTCGCCGGGGCGCACAATTGCGCCGCTCGCGATGACGGCACGCGTATTCGTGGTTGCGACCGTTAGCCCGTCGGTATCGGTGCCTGTACAGGTCGTAGTGCCGCTGGTGAGCGTCGGATCAGGCGAGCATTGCGCAAAGGCCGGCCCCGCCGCCAGTACCGTTACTAGGGCTCAAACCCAATCAGCCTCTTGATCTGGTGCGAGCTTCCTGATTCACAGTGCGTGTGATGGTAGGAGGCGGCGAATGGCGTTGTTCTGGTTGTCGGACGAAGCGTGGGCAGCGATCCAGCCGCATCTGCCGAAGAACCAACCTGGTGCCCGTCGGGTGGATGATCGGCGGGTGATCTCGGGCATCGTCCACGTGCTGAAGGTCGGCTGTCGCTGGTGCGATTGCCCCGCAGATTACGGGCCTTCGACGACGATCTACAACCGCTTCAACCGCTGGTCACGGCGCGGGTTCTGGCTGGAGTTACTGGCGGCGCTGGTCGACGCAGGGGTGGTGACCAAGAGCACCGCGATTGACAGCACCTACGTCAAAATCCAGCGCGCGGCGTTCGGCGCAAAAGGGGGCGCTCGACGCAAGCGATCGGACGATCGCGTGGCGGCTGGACCACCAAAATCCATGCGCTCACTGACGTTGTCGGCCGTCCCTATGCCCTGATGCTGACGCCGGGCAATGTCAGCGACATCAAAGCCGCGCCCACTCTTCTGGAACGCGCAGGGCGTATGCGATACCTGCTCGGCGACAAAGGGTACGACGCCGATAGCCTTCGCCGGGCGCTACGCGAGGCAGGTGCCACGCCGGTTATCCCCGGGCGCCGCAATCGGAAAAGAGCCGTCCGCTATGACAAGCAGCGATACCGCGGGCGTCACCTCGTCGAGAACGCCTTCTGCCGCCTAAAGGATTTCCGCCGTGTCGCTACTCGCTACGACAAGCTCGCCGCCAATTTCCTCTCAGCCGTTGCGATCGCAACCGCCATCGCGTTCTGGTTGTGAATGAGTCTGAGCCCTAAGATCGCACTCGTCTGTAACGCACACATGCGTACGCCGCGCCCCCGCGACGTCATTTCTCTGATTATCATACGTTCCCCCAGTATTTATCATGGCAATATATTCCTGCTCAGTACGTGTCTACGTATGCATTTCTGTTTAATAATTTGATCGACATGTAGGCGGCCTGCTCCCTCTTACGGTCCACTTTGCAGACGCATCGCGTTTCAGCTCTCGATGGTTCGATTATGATGGCGCAGCCCGTGGTTAGAAAATGTTCTCGTCAGGACAATTTGATACGCAAGCGACAATCAAATTATTTAATAGAACAATTGTAGTCAGGCTTGATCGTTGCGATGGCGTCGCACAAATTTTGTATTGCACCGCTATAGTATATTATGATTCTGCTGTGAGGGCGCCGGCCTGATAGCATATAAGGCCGGACAATTTGATGAAGTAAACTATTGTGGGGCAAAACTTAGCGGGGAAATTAGTTAATTTTAGGGCGGTGATATTTAATGAGTCCAGAGCAACATCATCTTACAGATGTTTGGGCCACTAACAATATGGCCGAGAAGGGTTGGATGTCATCCCGTCTGCCGTTCCTTGGAGCAAAAAAGCGGGTGTTGCGCATATTGTTTTAAGCTACAGGGCTGAGATGAGAAAAGATCGAGTAGAGATGGCAAAGCGCGCTGCCGAATTGAAAGCGCTGGGGCTTAATCTTCGAGAGATTGGTCAACGTATAGGCCGGAGCGAAGGTGAAGTTTCGAAACTGGTCAGCGCCGGATCCCGCTTACGGTCGATGCTCTAATAAACCGTAGATTAGCTATCTAGTTGATTGGTTAATACCATTAAATTGGTGATAGCGTATAGGCAGTGGCTACATGAAGTATTACAATGAAATTATGTGGCGTTAGGAAGGTAGCATGATTGAAGATATGCGCTGCACAAGCGCTGGGTAAGGTACGCCGTGGGTTTTAAGGGGGGGGTGCTATGAATCTTTCTGTTCAGCTCATCCGCCCCAAACGCTTCGGTGACAGTCGGGGCTGGTTCACTGAAATCTATTCGGCGCCTGCGTTTGAAAAGCTCGGAATCCTGTGCACCTTCGTGCAAGACAATCATTCACTGTCGGTGCCGGCGTTTACGTTACGCGGCCTGCATTTCCAAACGCCACCACGAGGCCAAGACAAGCTGGTGAGGTGTGTTCGCGGACGGATCTTCGACGTTGCCGTCGACATTCGAAAAGGCTCGCCGACCTACGGACAGTGGGTTGGTGCCGAGCTATCGGCGGAGAACGGCCACCAGCTCTTCATCCCAATCGGCTTCGCACACGGTTTCGTGACGCTCGAGGACAATTGCGAAGTTTCGTACAAGTGCTCGGACACCTATGCACCCGAGAGCGATGGCGGCATCCGCTGGGCCGACCCCGCGATCGGCATCAATTGGCCGATGCCTGCTGGCACTGTTCCCGAGCTTTCGGCCAAGGACACGATCCAGCCCCTGCTCGCCGATTTCGACAGCCCTTTCCCCTATGACGGCCGCCCGCTCGCGCCTCTGGTCTGAAGGATAACATATGCGCATTTTCGTCACCGGCGGGGCCGGTTTCATCGGGTCGGCGCTCGTCCGTCATCTGATCGAAAACACCGACCATGAAGTGCTCAACTTCGACAAGCTGACCTATGCGGGCACGCTGACGACGGTCGAGCGCGTCGCGGATTCGAACCGCTACCGCTTCGTTCAGGGCGACATCTGCGATGCGGACGCGGTCCGCGCGGCGATCGCCGGATTCAAGCCCGACGTGATCACGCATCTCGCGGCCGAGAGCCATGTCGATCGCTCGATCGACGGCCCCGGCGCGTTCGTCCAGACCAACGTCGTCGGCACCTTCACGATGCTGAGCGAGGCGCGCGCCTATTGGCTGTCGCTCGGCGACGCGGCCAAGGCGGCGTTCCGCTTCCATCACATCTCGACCGACGAGGTTTACGGCTCGCTCGGCGACACCGGACTGTTCACCGAAGAGACCCCCTATGATCCGCGTTCGCCCTATTCAGCGTCGAAGGCGGGGTCGGACCATCTTGTCAGCGCCTGGGGCCACACCTTTGGCCTGCCCGTGCCGATCACCAACTGCTCGAACAACTACGGGCCGTATCACTTCCCCGAAAAGCTGATCCCGCTGATGATCGTCAAGGCGCTCGCGGGCGCCGACCTGCCCGTCTACGGCAAGGGCGACCAGGTCCGCGACTGGCTGTATGTCGAGGATCATGTCCGCGCGCTCCACGCGGTGTTCGAAAAGGGCGAGCCCGGCCGGACCTATAATGTCGGCGGAAACAACGAGAAGCAGAATCTCGAGGTCGTGAAGACCGTCTGCACGATCCTCGACCGCCTCCGCCCGCGCGCCGATGGCCAGTCTTATGCGACGCAGATCACCTATGTCGCCGACCGCCCCGGCCACGACAAGCGCTATGCGATCGACGCGACCCGGATCAAGGACGAGCTCGGCTGGGAGCCTGCCGAGACGTTCGAGACGGGCATCGAGAAGACGGTCGCCTGGTATCTCGACAACCAGGACTGGTGGCAGGCGATCGTCGCCGAGCACAAGGCCGACCAGCGTCGCGGGCTTTCGGTATGAGCGATGCTTCCGCAGCTGGCGGTCTGAAGCGGATCCTCGTCACCGGCGGGAACGGCCAGCTCGGCACCGAGCTCAAGCGCTATGCCTGGCCCGAAGGCTGGGCCGTCACCGCGATCGACATCGACGAGCTCGACCTGCGCGACACCGCGGCGATCGCCGCGATGGTCGCGGGCGGCCATGACGGTACGCCCTGGGCCGCGGTGATCTCGGCCGGCGCCTATACCGCGGTCGACAAGGCGGAGAGCGACATCGTCACCGCCTGGGCGGTCAACGCGATGGCCCCCGCGGCCTTCGCCGAAGCCTGCGCCAAGGTCGACATCCCGATCATCCAGGTCTCGACCGATTACGTCTTCGACGGCGCCCGTGACGGCGCGTGGGAGGTGACCGATCCGGTCGCGCCGCTCGGCGTCTATGGCGCGTCCAAGCTTGGCGGCGAACTCGCGGTGCGGACCTCGGGCGCACGCCACGCGATCGTCCGGACCGCCTGGGTGGTCAGCGCGCACGGCAACAACTTCGTGAAGACGATGCTGCGCGTCGGCGCGACCAACCCGACCCTGCGCGTGGTCGACGACCAGCATGGCAGCCCGACGTCCGCAGCCGATCTCGCCGCGGCGCTCGCGACGATCGCGATGCGGCTCGTCGAGGATCCCGCTGCCCCCACCGGCGTCTATCATTTCAGCAACGCCGGCGCGGTCACCTGGGCCGGCTTCGCACGCGAGATCTTCGCGCAGAGCGCCGCGCGGGGCGGGGCGAGCGCCGAGGTCGATGGCATCCCGACCAGCGAATACCCGACACCCGCGACGCGCCCGGCAAACTCGCTGCTCAGCCATGACGCGATCACGCGCGACTATGGCATCCATCCGCCCGCGTGGCAGACCGCGCTCGGCAAATTCCTCGACGAACTGCTCGGGGCCCCCAAAAAGGACATTTCCCAATGAAGGGCATCATTCTCGCCGGCGGTTCGGGCACGCGGCTTCATCCGGCGACGCTTGCCGTAAACAAGCGGCTGCTGCCGGTCTACGACAAGCCGATGATCTATTATCCGCTGTCGGTGCTGATGCTCGCGGGCATCCGCGACATCCTGATCATCTCGAGCCCCGAATATATCGACAATTACCGTCGCCTGTTCGACGACGGCTCGGCGTTCGGCCTGGCGATCTCATTCGCTGAACAGCCCCGCCCCGAGGGCCTCGCCCAGGCGTTCACGATCGGCGCGGACTTCATCGGTGACGACGATGTCGCGCTCGTGCTCGGCGACAACATCTTCTTCGGCGCGCATCTGACTGATCTGCTAGCGAGCGCAGTCGCGCGCAAGGGCGGCGCGACGGTCTTCTCCTACCGCGTCGACGATCCCGAGCGCTACGGCGTCGTCGAGTTCGGCGAGGGCGGCAAGGCTATCAGTCTCGAGGAAAAGCCGGCAAAGCCCAAGTCGCACCATGCGGTCACCGGCCTATATTTCTACGACAACCGCGTCGTCCAGTTCGCGCGCGACCTGAAGCCCTCCGCCCGCGGTGAGCTCGAGATCACCGATCTCAATCGCATCTACATGGAAGCGGGTGACCTGTTCGTCGAACAGATGGGTCGTGGTTACGCTTGGCTTGATACTGGTACACACGACAGTTTGCTTGAAGCCGCTGAATTTGTCCGAACGATTCAACACCGCCAAGGAATCCAGGTTGCTTGCCTTGAAGAAATTTCACTTAACCAAGGATATATTACAAAAGACAAGGCGTTAAAAGCAAGTGAACGTTTTAAGGGAACAGCATATGGTAATGCTATAATCCATGCTATTGATAATCTGAATATTAATCAATATCTTATTCAAAAACAATAATAACAAAAAGCTAACGGCTAATCATGAAAATAGTAGGAGGTAGACGGGAAATAATCGTGGCAGCGAGTATGGTGTTCGACAAGAAGATGGGGGGTATCATTCGTGACGGGTAGCAATGGACTGCTAGTACTTTGGATAGGTGTTTGATATCACGGCTTGATGGTGTGATCTTTCGCTGGAATGAAAGGAAGCCGTAGGGGGAAGTACGTTACGGAAACGCCACGACCACGCACGCCGTGAGAGCAGCAATACAGCGATCGTAAGCTTCGCTCTCAACGTTGAGCCGAGAACTGGTGATCAACCCGAAGACAGTGGCGAAATGGCGCAAGTGGGCAACGGTTGAGGATCTGACGACGGGCCGAAGGCCCCTCACTCCACGACCTTGACCCAAGCCAGGGAGGCAGCGGTCATAGCATTCCGCCGTCACACATTTCTGCCGCTCGACGATTGCCTCTATGCGCTGCAGACGTCGATCCCGCATCTGACACGGCCAACACTGCACCGCTGGCTGCAGCGGTACGGCATCTCCCGTCTGCCCGACATCGAGGGCGATAAGCTTACGCGCCAGCGCTTCAAGCGTTAACCCGATCGGCAATTTTCGCATGCGTATCGCCGAGGTTCAGACTACCGAAGGCAAGTTCTACCTGGTCGTTGGCATCGACCGCACCAGCAAGTTCGCCGTCACCCAGTTGGTTGACAAGGCTGATCGGCGAACGGCCTCGGAGTTCCTCGAACCTGCTCAAAGCCGTACCTTACCGGATCACACGATCCTGACGGACAACATCCAGTTTGCCGACCAGCCGCGCAACCGTAACACCGCCTCGTCGCGTCAGACGTGCTTCGACATGATCTGCGAGGGGAACGACATCGAGCAACGGCTGACGAGGCCGAACCACCCCTGAACCAATGGTAGGGTCGTGCGGATGAACCGCACGATCAAGGAGGCGATCGTCAAACGCTTCCATTATGAAAGTCACCAGTAGTTACGGGTGCACCTCGCCGACTTCATGGCGGCCTACAATTTCGCCCGTCGGCTCAAGACGATCGGTGGCCTCACGCCTTACGAATACATCGCCAAGATCTGGACGTGAGATTCGGACAGGTTTGTCTTCGATCCTAGCCGCCAGATGCCGAGGCTAAACATCTAGTCGTTACGGTCATGGCCCAAGCCTGTGACGCACTTCGGCTACGGAATCAGGGGGCTCGGAAACGGCCTGATATACGGGCTTGGTCGCTTGCCGTCTGGAACGGCGAGGCCGCATTCGCCGTCGGATCGTAGAAGCGATCAACCCGATTGCGCAGGCGCGACTGGATGCGGTTCTGAACGCGCGACTGCACCCGCCCCAAGGGCTCGAAATTGGGGGCGGATTCCGCTCGCGTCTGGCGCTGTCCGACCTCACCCGTAGCTACGACCGGAGCGTGCCCGGCACCATCCTGCGCCGAGGCGACAGTACTCCACCAGCAGGTCAAGAGACAAAAAGCCGCAAGGCTCCATCCGTTGGTCCGGCGAACGGTCATCGAGCTATCTTATCGATCTGCATATTGGCCGACCGGTGCCAGCTGGATCCGGTCAATCTGTCCGGCAACGCCGGAAACCTCGTCGGACGGCCGCACCATCAGCGAGAGCGTCTGAACCGGGCACCCCTGCACGGGCACGTCAAAGCGCCCGGCGAAGACGCCTGCGTTCTGGGACAAGTTCGGTATCGGTATCCGGCCGAGTTCACGACCGTTCCGGCACGTCAGCACCCAATAAGGCCGTGATTGCTCGGGCTGCTCGATCCCGCTACCATGCCCTTCAAGCCGGTAGGCACCGGCCGGAAGCATCTGCATCTGCTGTAGTACGACGCTGCTCGCACCAGGGGCTGCGGAGAAGTCGAGGCGCCCGCCTGCCACGCCCCGCTCGATCGAGGCACTGACGCTGCCGTCACTCACCGCTGTCCAGTCAAAGGCCGACGGAGTCGACAGCTCAGCCGTGAAGCGTGGATCGCGCGACGCGCTGCGCTCGGCACCGGGGCGTACTGCAGCGTAATAACGCCATGCCTCGTCCATGGCGCTGGCGGCGACTAAGCTTGTGATGACGACCGACGTCGCTTCCGCCGCGATCGGGACATGAAAGCGATGCAGCTTGGTGAATAGACTGGCAGTCGCCCGCGGGTCGGTACCGCTGCTGGCGACATAGGTCACGAATCCCGGCCCCCAGATTGGCTGCCTGGCGAGGACAGGCACTAGGTTTGACTGGATCGCTGGATCACTGATCGCGCTAGCCAGCACTGGAAAGAGCAGATTTGGCGCGGTCGTCGATGTCCTGAGCGCGATGTCGTAGTGGCGAAGGGCACCGGGGATGTCGCCACGGGCGACGGCGCCCTCGACCGCCCAGAGCTGGGCCTGCAAGTTGCGCCGCGACAGGCGTTGCGCATAGTCCATCAGCCGGCGTGCGCCAGCCGTGTTGTCCCGCATCTGCGCGGCCAAGCCAAGCGTCGCCACGGATGCGACTGCAGTTGGATCCTGGTTGAGTGCCCGCCGCGCCAGCTGCTCCGTCGCTACCCGGGCCTGCGCACCCGCGTCGTCCGCCAGACGCTGCTGCGATAATCTCGCTGTAATTTGTCCGTCCCACGGTGCCAGCGTATGGGCGCGGGCCGGGTCCCCCGCACTGAGCGCTAAACCAAGGCTGTGGGCGACACTTATGCCTCCAAGCCCGGCTGCCGCCATAGCCAATGCACTGCGGATGCCCCATTCGGTCGCTGACCTCCGGGTCGAAAAGCTGGGTCGTCGCATGGCCGTCAGGATGACTTGGCTTCGGCGTTATTCTCGCGACCATAGCCGTACCCATAGTCGTAACCATAGCCGCCCTTGCGCGCGTCAAACTTGGTCAATACGACACCGAACACGTGCACATTAGCACTAGCAAGACGGCTGAGTGCCGTCTTGACCATGCTCGACCGGATGCCGTGCGATTCCACTGCATAGATGACGCCTTCGACCTTGGACGCGATCAGCGGCGCGTCGGCCAAGCCCATCACTGGCGGGGAGTCGATCACAACGTGGTCATAGGTCTCGAGCAGGCGCTCGATTAGCAGTGAAAGCCGTTCGCCGGTCAGGAGCTCGGCGGCATTAGGCGGGATCGGCCCCGCCGACATGGCGGTGAAGCCCAGGTCAGTCATCTGGAAGGTCAAAGTTTCAATATCGTTCTGGCCCGCCAAGAAGTTGCTGAGTCCTCGGTCGTGATCGACGCTGCCCAGATGGTGGATGGACGGCGAGCGCATGTCGCCGTCGACTAGGATTACTCGACGCTGTGCGCGAGCTAGCGTCGTGGCGAGCGCTAGAGACGTCGTGGACTTGCCCTCGGCTGGGCGGGTCGAGGTGACCGCAAACGAGCGCGGCACGCCGTGATCGGTGGTGAACGACAGGTTGGTTTGCACCGCGAGATACGCGTCGATCAGGTCCGACTTGCGGTCGAGCAGCGCGGCGCGCGGTGTGCCCTTTTCCACCTTGGGCACCGATCCCAGCAGAGGCAGACCAAGTCGGCGCTCGATCTCGCTGGGATCGGCGATCGCTTCGTCGATCTGCTCAAGAATGATGGCTAGGGCTGCGCCTAGGCCAAGCCCTGCTAACAGAGCGATAGCCAAATTGAGTAGCAAGCGCGGGCTTGACGGCTTCTGCGGCACGTCAGCGGAGTCTACGATCGTGATGTTGTTGATGCCAACACCTCCAGCTACGCCGATCTCCTTGAAACGCTGGAGTAGGCCATCATACAGGGCGCGGTTTGTATCCACTTCCTGCTGGTAGATGTTGTACTGAATACTGCGACGGCGCAGGTCGAGATAGCTTTCCTTTAGTTGGTCGACTTTGACCTGCAGCGCACGCTCACGCTCTACCGTCTCGCGATAGTCAGCCTGCAACGAACCGGACACACGATTTTCTTCGCGCGTGATCGAACGATCGAGTTGGCCGATCTGCGTTTGAACGGCCTGTGCCGCTGGATAACCGGGCTCGAACTGTACCATAAGTCGTTGATATTCGGCGGCAAGTTCAGCGCGGCGCTGGCGCAGGTTATTAATAGCGACGTTGCGCAACGCTTCGGTCGAGGCGCCGGCGCGACCGGCCTGCCTATAACGCGCCTCGGTCTGAATACGCTCGGCGGTCGCTTCGCCCAGCGCTTTGTTAAGCGCAGCGAGATCGTCCGCGACGATCGAACGCTCCGACGTCGTACGACCGTCGCCACCGGTTTCCGAAGGCAGGTTGATAATCTGCTGTGCCGAAGCGTAGCCGACGAGCTGACGCTGCGATCCATCCAGGCGCGCTTTGTACTCGGCTAGCTGCCGCTGGAGTAGATTGCGTCCGTAGGACGTCGCCTGAATCTTGCGCTCCAGGTTTGTCTGGATAAAGTTCTCCGCCCAGGCATTGACAATCTTGGCTGAGAAACCGGCGTCAGGGCTAGTGAAGCGGATGTCGACCAGCCGCGAGAACCGGGCCGGATCGATGGCGATGTTGTCACGCAAAATCTTGCCCGCTGCGCGCACCCGCTCAGCGCGGCCCGCGGCCGCGTAGCGCCCGTTGGTCAGCCGAAAAGCCGGTAGGTCGCTGGCGAACCCGAACCGCTCGTAAAAGGCGGGATCATCAACCAAACGCAGCTGCGACGCCACCCGCTCCGACAGCGATCGCGCTTCAAGCAAGCCGTACTGCGTTTGGTAGAATTCTTGGTCTGCGACGTTATTGTCGCGCTCGACGCCCTGGAAGCTTGTGACTTTGTCGGACTCGCGCGAGATTTCGATCGATGCAGCTGCCGTGTACTTCGGCGTCATCAGTAGGGTCGCTATCAGGCCCAGTAGCACGCACGCGGCCGTCACACCGAGGATGACGTAGCGCCAACGTAACGCGATCCGCAGATATTCCTGCACAAGGGACACGCCGGCCGGTCCCTGCCCAGCAGCGTTCTTAGGCCCCATTCCGGCGACCGCACTGCCGCCATAGGGCTTGGTGGTAATCATATTCATGCTGGTGGCGAACCTTACTGCGCGATCGCGATGAGTGGTGCCGCGAGGAGTGGTGCGACAGAGACGACATCGCGGAACAGGCGGCGCTGTGGAGAATCGCCGACCATTACTATGTCGTTCGCGTAGACAGCGGGATCGTCGTACGCGCCGCGCCGAATGGAGTCGATATTGTAGAGCCCCGCCATCTTGCGCCCGCCGACGGTGCGCAGAATTACCACGTCGTCCTGTTTGGCAAACTCCGACAGGCCCTTGGCGGAAGCGATCGCGCGCAACAGCGTCATCTGGTTGGTAACCGGATACAGGCCTGGCTCCACAACCTGTCCGTCAATCGTCACTACCTGACTGACCGAGCTCTTGATGTTGACCGTCACTTCTGGATTGCGGACGTAGCGGCCGCGCAGCGCAGTCTCAATCGCCCTCGCTAGCTCGTCCGCCGTCCTGCCGCGCGCTTCGAGCGTGCCCGCCAGAGGCATGGAGATACGACCGCTCGCATCGACCTGCATCTCCCGGCCAAGGTCGGGAACGTTGAAGACATCGACCTGGATCGTGTCGAGTGGTCCGATCAGCGACGGCCTATCACCTGCGGTCAGGTCCTCACGGCTGGGTGCCGGCAGCGTCGTTTCCGCCGGAATAACGGTTAAACGCGCCGTTGATTGCAGCGGTGCACGCTCGGCGCAAGCTGATAGGGCAACCGCCAACAACAAGGCACCAGAAATTTTACGCATGTGTTTAGCAGAGACCCAGACTGGTAAGATAAGTTTGCAGGCTATAGGTGCGGGCCCTTCCGAGGTAAAGCCGAACCATGAGGGCGCGCCGCGCCGGCAGCTAGCCAGCTGCCGGCGACGACCATGAATGTCATTATCATTGGCGTGCGTGCGGGATAGTCAAAGATGCTGGCGATAGCCACGAGGAGGAGCATCGCCGATCCGAGCCGCGCTAGCGTAGCCGTTTGTGCAATTGAGCTCTGCCACGCCCGCACGCTTGCCCATGCCCACCAACCAAGCGCAATCCCGAGGAGTAGCAACCCGGCTGCCCCGGTTGTAAGCAAAATCTCCAGATAGTCGTTATGCGCGTGATTGAAAAAAGTTGGCTTTAAAAGATCGAAGGGTTCATGGAAGCGGAACATCTGATCGAAGCTCCCTGAGCCGGAGCCGGCAGGCCAGTAGGTCCGAATCATGTCAATGACTGTAGAAAAACCGCGACCGCGCATGTCCTGACCGGGATCAACCGCGAAAGCCCGGTCGATGGATACCGCCCGACCTGCTGCGATACTAACGCAGACGGCGATCAGGACTGCGCCGAGCACCCCTGGCATCAAGATGCGCGCTACCCACCGCGGTGCCCGGGTCAGCGAGCGCCTAACATCCCTTGCCACCAGGGCGGTGCCGACGAGCAGCGCTACGGTCCCTAAAAGCAGGCCCGCCCGCGACCCGCTTGCTAGGATGGTGAGCGCGAATAGCAGCAGAAGGCCGACCGCCACCAGTCCGCGCCAGCCCACCCCATTCCGCCCATCCACCGCCCAGACCGGCGCCAGCAGGCATCCCCATGCCAAGAAAAGCGCGAAATGGTTGCGATTGGCAAAGCTACCGCTGACCTCACCAATTGTCTCGTTGATCAGGGGATTGTTAACGATGGTTCCTGAGAATTGCAGCAGGCCGAGTACCGCTGACGCGGTGATGACCGCGAGTAGTGCGCCTGGCAGCAGCGGCCTTTCATTTTCCCTGAGTCCGGCCAAAAGTAGCAGTACCGTCAGCGGAACGATTAGCGAGAAAGCGGCGTTGAGAGTTCCTCCAGGAACAATCGACCAAGGCCGCCAAGGCAGCGCCTGCCCGGTCGCCGCGCTCGCTTCAATGAAGGGCGTGCGCCCGGACAAAGCCGTCCAGATCGCGGGCGGCAGCGGCACCAACTGGAGCAGGGTAATAGCCAGCGCCGCGAGGGTGATGACCAGCACCGGCCTGGTGCCGACCCAGGACAGCCGCCTGCCAAACAGGACCGCCGCGACTAGCGCGGCCCAGCTGCAGGCGCGCACCACCACCTGTCCTAGCGCATCCGCCCGCGACGCACCGCCCGCCAGCCACAGGACGCACAGAAGCAGTAGGAGGAGGGGCAGCGACAGGCTGGGCAAGAGCAAGGTTTTTGGACGGGGCAAAGGCATGGTGGCGACCCGCCTACGCGATCGCTCTGCCGAACGAAACCTCGAAGACGGTTGCTTGTACCGTCTTCATTCACTTTCAGGCAGGCTCCGCCCGTATCGACTGCTGCCCGTTAAACTCGGGCACAAGGTCTGACAGGAGTTTCAGCGCCCTGTCGCGATCGCCCAGGTCCAATGCCAAATCCAGTTCGGCCAATTCAGCCGACAGCGCTTCCCACCCAAGGAACGTTTCGCGCGCTTGCATGATGCGCGGATGGGTAGTCTTGCGCGGGGAGTTGCCGATCAAAAGTTCCTCGTAGAGCTTCTCTCCTTTGCGCAGCCCGATCTCGCAAATCTCGATGTCGCCCTCTGGACTGTCCGCGTCGCGCACCGTCAGCCCCGACAGGTTGATCATAGTGCGTGCCAGTTCGTAAATGTGGATCGGTTCGCCCATGTCGAGCACGTAAACCTCGCCGCCTTCGGCCATTGCACCGGCCTGGATGACCAACTGCGCAGCTTCGGGAATGGTCATAAAATAGCGCGTGACGTTGCGATGGGTAAGCGTAACCGGCCCGCCAGCGCGGATTTGGCGTTGAAACCGGGGAACGACCGAGCCGCTCGAGCCCAACACATTGCCGAAGCGGACCATAGCAAAGCGGGTCTGGCCTCCCCGCTCTGACAGCGCCTGGAGCACGAGTTCGCATCCCCGCTTGGTCGCGCCCATCACGTTGGTCGGCCGCACCGCCTTGTCCGTGCTAACCAAGATGAAATGGCGGGCGCCGGTCCGCTCAGCCGCCTGCGCGCAGTGCAACGTGCCAAAGACGTTGTTTCTGATTCCCGCGATCACATTCTCCTCAACGAGCGGAACGTGCTTATAGGCGGCGGCGTGGAAGACCGTCTCGGGTCGCCAGCGTTCGAACAGACGTCGCACACTGCCAGCATCGGCGACATTGCCGAGTTCTGCGTAGATTGGCGTGCTTCGGTCAATCCTACCCGCATTCTGTGCGTCGCGCAGCTCACCCTCGATCGAATAGAGCGCGTGTTCGGTCATCTCCACTAGGATGATGCTAGCGGGATTCAGCGCTCCGATTTGGCGACATAATTCACTGCCAATTGATCCCCCGGCCCCGGTCACCATCACCGACCGGCCGGTTATTGTCTTGTGCAGCAGCGAAGGGTTGGGCGGCACTGGATCACGTCCTAGCAGGTCCGCCACTTCGATCTCGCGCATGTCTGCGATCGACACCGATCCATCCATCAAATCGCCCATCGCAGGTAAAGTGAGGACATGAACGCTGACGTTACCAAACTTGTGCACAATCGCCTCTCGGCGCTGACGCGACAGGCGCGGGATAGCAAGCAGAACGGTGTCAATGTCCAGCCGGGCGATCAAGTCGGTCAGGTTGTCGCTCCGGTAAATCGGCGCACCGTCCAAGCGCTGGCCGTGCAGCCGCTTGTTATCGTCGACATAGCCCTGCAGCACCATGCCGGGCTCGTGCCGGAGTGATACCGCGAGCTGTCGACCGGCCGATCCAGCACCGTAGATCAGCACTCGGCTCAGACGGCCGACAAAGCGGCGCTGGTTCAGGAGGTCGAACAGAACGTAGCCAGCTGTCAGCCGACTGATGACCAGTAGGATTGCAAAGACGATCGACTGAATCGCCCCGACCGTTCGTGGGATTCCCTGCACGGGGTAGAGCGTGAAGACGAGTGATATAATAGCACCCATGATCAGGCACGACGCCGCGATGTTGGCCATCGTGCGTGCGCCCATAAATCGGACGATTGACTGGTAGATGCCGCGGGCTAGGAACGTCGGCAACCAGATGACAAGGCTTGCCGCAATTACGGTCGCGACCGCTGGGTTCCACAACTCCCATTCGCCCAATCGCAATGAGAAGGCGATCCACACTGCGGCCATGCACAGCATCGCGTCGACCGCCAGCACCAACGCGAACTTGGTGGTCCGCCCCAGAGTGGCGAGATGTTGGAGCCATCCGACTAACAGAGGTTCGGCTCGATTCCAGAGACCTGTCATAGGGTTGAACTATCGACTCCCGGCATATTCTTACCGAAAGCAAAAACGCTTTCTATTGCTTTGACTACCTGCCGCTATAACGGCATCGTGCTTGTTTTGAACAGGTCATTTGGCACCTGCCTGATCCCGGCATGCTGCTTACAGCGTCCAGATTTCCACCGATGGCATCGCGCCGTCGAACTCGATACGGATGCCGTCATCTGGTCCCAGGATATACTGGCCAGATACGGGCATTTGGACGTTCCGATCGCGGCGCAGAAACAGGCGAGCGCCCGCATCGCCTCGGACCAGCACAGCCTGGTTCGCTCTACTAGTATTGGTGTAGACATAGGGACTGCGGCTAGGTGTCGGCACCGCCGTTGCCCCGGTCGTGATCGTCGCGCTCGTTTGCGCGTCGCGGATGTCATGGCTTCGGGTCAGTACGCCGGCATCCTCCATGCCGCCGGTGCCGAAGCGATTCAGGATGGTGCCCGACACAAGCGCTCCACGCGCCCCTTTCTCGATCCTGACCGTGTTCGTCTCGCCGCCCGTCACCGACGCGTTACGCGACAGACGCCCCAGCACCGGCCCTTTTTCGAAGTCGCATCCGTAGAATTGCGTCGTCCGACCTTGGTCCAGTACGTCGGTGCCGTTGCTTTCGAAATCCGTGCCGAAGAACTTGTTGGTCCACGCAGACCCAAGCAGCTCGGCGCCCAGGTCGTTGCCCTGGAAGGCCCCACCAAACACCTTATTACCCAATGCCCCATCCAGCACGAGCCCCTTGGGCAAGCCGGAGAACTCTGGTTCGTACAAGCTGTTATAGCTGGATTGTCGGTCCGGCTGGTTGCCCCGTGAAGTCAGCAGCATGCCGCGCCCCGGCCGGCTGTAAAGTCCGCCCTCGTTGACGTTCATGCTAAAGCGGATTTCGTTGGAGACCAGCCATTCGCCGTGGAAGCCGGAGAACCCCTCACCGGCGCCTCGGCAGCTAATCTCAAACTGAGACCGGTAGATCGACCGAGCGTATACCCCGTTCCTGGACATCCGGCCGCCGTAAATCCGAGGAAATCCGGTGATTCGGAGGCCGAACGCGCCCGTCCCGGTCGCTCCACCATCGAACATCAGACCGTCGCCTGGACCGGTGTTGACCAGCCACACCTCTCCTTCGAAGTGCATGTGGAGACAGGTGATTGCCCAGTTGGGCATGGCGGAAAAGACGTAGCGACCCGCGGGCCAGACCACGAGCGCGGTGTTGCCGGCAAGATGTCGGCGCGCAACGATGTCGTGCAGGGCGGCCAAGCCCCTGTCGCCGTTAGTCACTCCGTCTCCCTTAACGAAGTCGGTCACCACAAAGCGTTGGCGTGGGTCGCCTCTTCCGGCGGAGATGTCATCGTCCCGCCCCGCTAGGGTCCGGACACCACCGACGCCTAGACCCGCACCGCCGATCGCACCGGTTAGAGCCGTCAGGGTCTGGCGCCGCGCGTCGTCCATTTATCCGCCCCGCCAGCCGTCTTGGTGGATCAGCTCGGTCTGATAAACACCGAGCACCAAGTTCCCTGTTGCGAGGCCTACCACTGTCAGGACTGCGATTAGCTGGCTCCTTAGCCCATAGATCAGCATCGGGATGAGAAGTATCTCAACGATGCCAAATAGCTCAGAGATCCGCATTGCGAAAGCAGAATTGTACGAAAGCGCAATGTAGGCGAACATCGAAAGTGCGTACATCTTAATGAGAATCGGAAAAGCTCGCGACTGCTCGGCGATACTCCTGTTGAAGTACAGTAATAAGTATAGGAGCGCGTACTTGATGAGGTAGACAGAATTATAGATGTTAAGCGCGGCTTGAAACGAGCGCAGCTGCGTGTAGGTGTCGATCTTGCTTTCGACAAGCTGGATAGGAATGACGTATAGAATGTCCACGCCCACCGTGCGGACCGCTACCGCTACTGGGATCGCCAACGCGATAGCAATCCGGCTTCGGCGCGACAAGTCCAAGCCGAGGAAATAGAGTGGAAACGCCACCAGCGCGGAATAATGGAACAGCGATGCAGCTACCACCGCGGCGGCGAAATGTAACGGCTTGCGTCGACAGATGAAATCAATCGACAACAGTACCAGCGCCGCAGCAACGCCTGCCCGGATCTGAGTAAGCTCATGGAGTAGATAATAACCCGAGAGATAGGTGATCACTGATAGCCAAAACAGGCTGGTCAGCCGTCGGATCGCGATGAGCTTGATGGCTACGCCAAGGAAAGCATAGACCACGAATAGCCAGCGGATGCCCTCCACCTGAAACAGGCTGCGTGTGACGTTGGCGATGAACACGAAGGTCGGCTCGGCCGCCAGCGACATGCGGCCATCGTCCAGATTATAATAGTTCAGATAGCCGACCGAATCCTGGTCGATGCCGATTGCCCGGAAGCCCGCCACGAAAACGAGGATGACGGCGAGCAGAACGATCAGGAGCTTCCGAAATCCTTCGTTCTGAGTCACGCTGCTTATTACGCCTAGAAGGCAGGTAAAACCAAACAGGGCGAAGACGGTAGTGATCATCGCCGGACGGGCCTTGCCAGCACGTCACGCAACTGGGCAAGGAGGCTTGCTGTCACCGCCTGGAGCGAGAATTGCTCAACATATGTTTGTCGTGCTCGGTCACCCATCGCACGCAACGTACCATTTTCTCTTGCGGCGATCTGCACCATCGCTTTGCTAAGTTCGGACGACGTGGAGGGCGGCACGACGATGCCCGCACCCGATTGCTCGATCACTGCAGCTCCCTCCCCCGCCAAGCTGGCGAGCATGGGCTTGCCGCAGGCCATATAGGCTTGCACCTTGCTGGGCAAGGTAAGCGCGAAGATCGGTTCGTCCCGAAGGCTGACAAGCATGACGTGGGCACAGGCGAAGAAGGCTGGCATGTCGGCTTCCGGATGGCGACCCAGGAATAGGAAGCGATGATCGAGGCCTTCCTCCTTGACCTTGCGCCGGACACGTTCCTCATCGCGGCCGCTGCCAATCACGACGAGGAGCACGGCGCTGTCGGCGGGCAACAGCGCCGCTGCGGCGATGATCGTGTCGAAATCCTGGCTCTCGCCAATATTGCCGGCGAACATGATGATCCGTCGGTTCCGCGGCACTAGCGATCGAATCCGCTCCGGGATCGCGTCGGGCGCGACCGGCGCGAAGGTGTCGGGCGCGCAGTTCGGCAACGTAACGATCCGCTCGGCCGGCACGCCAAATCCCACGATCCTGCCGTGGAAGCCGTCGCTCTGGACCATCACCAGGTCAGCCTGCCTGTAGATCCAGCCGCAGATCCCGTCGAGCAGGCGGACAGCGATACGGTTGCGGATGCCGAGCGTGATGATTGCGCTATCCGGCCAGATGTCCTGCACCCAATAGACCGTAGGGATTTTCCATACGCGCTTGGCGAAGATGCCGGCCAGCGCCTGGAACAGCGGCGAGGGCATGGACACGAAGCTGATCGCACCGCGCCGCCGCCGCCCCAAGCGAAGGATTCGCCAGCTCGCGGCCAGCGGATACGTCAGATAGTTGGCGACCAGCTGGATCGCGGACGTGCCTCGCGGAACCGTAAAGACGCGATGGATGTCAACGCCTTCCCAGGTTTCTTCCCTACGGTGCGCATTCGAATAACCGTCAAAAAATCGTCCCGCCGGGTAATTGGGAACGCTGCAGACGACGTCGACGCGGTGCCCTTCCGTAACCAGGGCCTTCGCGACATGGTTGTTCAGGAACTGCTCCGGATAGAAGTATTGGGACAGATACAGGATGTGCAACGTCGTCTCCTACCCCACCGTACCGGCGGGGGCTGTGCGATCGCCCGACCCGCCGCCGCGGACGGTACGGAGCAGGATTACTACGTCCATTAGCAGTGTCCGGAAGGCGCGATAGCGGTCGTCCCATGCTGACAGGCGCGCGGGATTGCTCATGTCGATGTCCCTGATCTGCGCTAAGCCAGTAATGCCCGGCTTGACCTCTAGAACGCCACGATTACTCCGGCGGGAGACCAGCTCGGTCTGTAACGGCAGACACGGGCGCGGCCCGACCAGACTCATCTGGTTCATCAGCACGTTCGCAACCTGCGGCAACTCGTCGAGCTTGGTGCGACGCAGGAATCGCCCTGCCCTCGTGACCGAGGCAGCGGAGACCTCGTGCGTCGCCGCATGCGCGGTCCCCACCGTCATGGTGCGGAACTTGTAGCAAGTAAACACGCGCCCGCCGCGTCCCACGCGCTGCTGGGCAAAGATCGCAGGACCTCGGCTGTCGAGACGGACGTAGAGCGCAACCAGCAGCATCGCCCAGCCTGCCACCACTGTTACCACCAGAACCGCCAGAAGATCGATCGCTCGCTTCGCTGCAGCATACAGCCCGGCATCCGGCACCGGATCTGCAAGGTATTGCTCGCTTGACCAGCAGTCAGAATGATTGATCGGTCGAGATGCGAGCGCCAGCAGTGCGGGCACGAGGATGTTGACCGAAAGCATGGGCTTGATCTGCCGCAGCAGGCCAAGTGCAAACGGCCTCACCACGCTCGGTAGACGGTTAAGCGTCGCTAGACGACCGTGAAAGCTCTGGCCATATATCGCGGGAACGTAGAGGTTCACCGCGCCCTTGGGCCATGCCGCAGCGAGCGCGCGTGCGCCTTCCTGCTTGCTCAGTCCATAAAAGTCGCCGGGCTGCGGTTCTAGCGCATGGGTCGAGCAAAGATTGACGAAGCATACGGCACCACCCGCCTCGGCGATTGCTGCGACGTCCAACAGGAAATCAACGTTGGCAGTGTGGAACTCATCGGCCGTGCCCGGCCGGTCGTTGTTGCGCGCCGCCAAGTGAACGATCGTGGCGCCTGCCAAGTCCCGGCCGCGCAGCTCCGCATAATCGCATGTTGCGACGGTGGGAAAGCGCTGCGCGGCCGCGGCTGGATCACGCGAGACCAGCAGCAGCTCGGCGCTCCCGCGAAGCCGTTCCACAAGATGCGATCCGACGAATCCGGTCCCTCCGGTCAAAACGATCATGGTGCCGGTGCCGAGTTTTCGCGCCACGTTACGCTCTTTACGTAATCCACGTAGCTCAAGATGATCCGCACGACCTTGGCTGAGACGTTGGGCACGTCATAGTCGACTGGCAGGCGTAGCGTGCGGTGGTCGCCGCGCGACTGGGTGGTCAGCACACTTAGCGCCTGACGGACGCGCTGCAGGTTCAGCCCGACCATCATCACCGACGCCTCCTCCATGCCCTCGTGACGCTCGTGCGTCTCGCGAAGGTTGAGCGCCGGGAAGTTGAGGATCGACGACTCCTCGGTGATCGTGCCGCTGTCGGACAGGACCGCGGTGGCCGAGGATTGCAGTGCAACATAGTCGGTGAAGCCGAAGGGCTTGGCCAGCCGGACGAGCGGGTGGAATTGCACCTGCCATTCGTCGATCCGCTTCTGAGTGCGCGGATGCGTCGACAGGATGATTGGGTAACCGTAATCCTCCGCCAGCGCGTTCAGGATGCCGGCGATCTTGAGCAGGTTCTCCTGGCGGTCGACATTCTCCTCGCGGTGCGTGCTGACCACGAAATACTCGCTTCTCACCAGCCCGAGTTGCTCTAGCGCACGGCTGTTCTCGATTTCGTCGCGATAATGGTGGAGAACCTCCATCATTGGGCTACCCGTCCGGATCACCATGTCCGGCCTTAGCCCCTCGCGCAGCAGGTTCTCGCGAGCGATCGCGCTGTAGGTCATGTTGATGTCGGAGATGTGGTCAACGATCTTGCGGTTGATCTCCTCGGGCACGCGTTGGTCGAAGCAACGGTTGCCTGCCTCCATGTGAAAAACCGGGATCTTCAGCCGCTTGGCCGCGATCGCTGCCAAGCAACTGTTGGTGTCGCCCAAGATCAGCACCGCCTCGGGCATCGTCTCGCGCAGAAGCTGGTCGGCGCGCGCGATGACGTTGCCGATCGTCTCTGCGCTTGACGTGCCCGCTGCCTCCAGGAACCGGTCGGGCCTGCGAATTGCCAGGTCGGTAAAAAAGATTTCGTTTAGCTCATAATCGTAGTTCTGGCCGGTGTGTGCCAGCAGGTGGTCGCAATGCTGGTCGAGTAGCGGGATAACCCGCGACAGCCGGATGATCTCCGGTCGGGTGCCGACAAAGGTTACCACCTTCATCGCCACATTCTGTGGCTCCCCGGCGTTCTTGGTCATGCCTCAAGCACCGCCGACTCGCCCGCGATGATCGCGCGGATAAATGGCAGTTTCAGGAGCAGCTGCTCCATGCCGTGGACATCGAGGCGGTGGGTATTGTGCGAATGATATTCCACCGCCTCAGTGATCTCTACGTCGCCTTCCTCGAAATACACCGCATAGTTCAAGTCGCGCAGGTCGGGCGGCACGCGGTAATAGTCGCCCAGGTCCTGGGCGGAAGCCATCTCCTCGCGGCTGAGCAGCGCTTCGTACAGCTTCTCGCCGTGGCGCGTGCCGATCGTCCGCACCGGCGTGGCGGGCGACCGCAACAGATTCTTGAGCGCCGCCGTCAGCGTGGCGATGGTGGCTGCAGGTGCTTTCTGGACAAACACCTCGCCGGCCTTGCCATGCTCAAAGGCATAGAGGACGAGGTCCACCGCATCGTCCAGTGTCATCATGAACCGCGTCATGTTCGGGTCGGTCACTGTCATCGGGCGCCCGCCCTGGATCTGGTCGACGAACAGCGGGATAACCGACCCGCGTGAAGCCATGACGTTGCCGTAGCGTGTGACGCAGATCGTCGTGCGGGTGGAATTGCGCGCCTTGGCGACGGCGACCTTCTCCATCATCGCTTTGGAGATACCCATGGCGTTGATCGGGTAGACCGCCTTGTCAGTGCTAAGGCACACCACCCGCTCGACCTTAGCGGTGATCGCGGCTTCCAGCACGTTCTCCGTGCCTAGTACGTTGGTCTTCACCGCCTCCATTGGATGGAATTCGCAGGATGGCACCTGCTTCAGCGCGGCGGCATGGTAGACGTAGTCGACGCCGTGCATTGCGTCGGCCACCGATTGGCGATCGCGGACGTCGCCAATGTAGAACTTTAGCTTGTCGTGCGCATAGGCCTTGCGCATATCGTCCTGCTTCTTCTCATCGCGGCTGAACACGCGGATCTGGCCGATGTCAGAATCGAGAAAGCGCCGCAGCACGGCATTGCCGAAGGATCCGGTTCCGCCGGTGATTAGCAGAGTCTTGTTGTTAAACATCGTTCTTCCTTAGAGCGTATCAGCGGAAATCGTGCATTCGCTGGACTAGTGTCGGCCAATCGTCCGGCTGAAATTCCGCCGCCTCGCGGAACCGGGTGGAATCCAGCGAGCGGTCTATCACCAGGCTCCGGTCCTCGTTGATGCAGATTGGCTTGCCGTAGACATCAGCGACCAGTCGTAGCAGGCTCATTTTGTCGATCGGCGCGGCCGACAGGTGATAGAGGCCGTGCAGGTCCGGCCGCGGCAGCACAACTGTGTCGACGATACGGGCGATCTCTACCGTTGGGAAGCCGGAGAAGATCGCGCGTGAGAAGCCGCGCACTGCGCCCTCCTGCGCCAGGAACCAGCAGATCAGGCTGTGCGCGCCTGCCAGCTCGTGGCCAATGATCGATGTCCTAAGCGTCAGTGCGTGGGGATAGTCCACCTCGCCCAACAGCTTGGTGCGGCCATAGACGTCACAGGCGTCGGGCAAGTCGTCCTCGACGTACATACCCTTATCACCCGAGAAGACGCAGTCGGTGCTTAGGTGGATCAATCGCGCGCCGGCCAGCGAGCACAGCCGTGCGAGACGATGCGGCAGCACCGCATTAATCGGGATGGCGGCCAGCGGGTCCTTGGCCGTGTCGAGCTGCTTGACCAGCCCGACGCAGTTCACGACGACCGTCGGCCGATGACGGTCGAACATGCGGACTAGCGCGTCCGTGTCATCGACATCGCCCCCCGCTGCGATCCGGTCGCGCAGCTCGGCCGGCAGTAGCCGCGCCGAACCGGGCGAGCGCACGATGCCAACGACATCGTGCGGGGTTCGCGTGGCGAAGTAGCGAAAAACCGCGTTGCCCAGCATGCCGCTGGCACCGAGTATCAGTATCTTCTGCTTCACCATGACTTTGTTTTCTACTTATCCGCGTAATCGCGCCGCCCCTGCCCGATCGTCGGGAGAAATGCCAGCCGGGCTTTGCGTCAGGTTTTGCTGGGAGCCTCCATCGCACAGAGGCTGGCGGCAAACCCATCGGGGGTCAGCAGCGGCACGCGGTCGGCAGGATGGCCTAGGAAGCGCAGCACGGCGCGCGCAATCGAGCGCGGCGATTGCGCATCGAAGGTCTGCACCGGATCGCAGACGTCGCGCACATAATCGAGCTCCGGTGCCAGGATCGGTAGGCCCGCAGTGCGCGCCTCGATCAGCGGAATGCCGAACGATTCCGCGCAGCTCGGAAAGATAGTCGCGCCCGCTTGGTGATAGGCAGCCAGCACATCGGCATGGGGAAGCAGGCCGAGATCCTCGATTCGCAGGCCGTCCGCCCTCAGCATGCGCACCTGTTCCCGCAGCACCGTGTCGCGTTCGGGATGCAGGGTCACGGCGAGTGACGGCATAATGCCGCGCTCTGCCAGCAGCCGCCATGCCTCGAATAGCCTGAGGTGGTTTTTGTGGAACGAGCCGTCGCTTACGTAGAGGAAGTCCCAGCGGAGTGCCTCCCCGACTGCTGCGGCAGACGGAGGATCCTCCGAATCGCCGAATGCGGTGAAGGGCAGGATGTCGATGGGCGGCGCACCTGGCCCGTACCAGTCACGGAGCGCCGCTGCCATGGTCACGGTCTGGACGACGTAGCGATGAATGCGACGGCGGAACCACCGTGCAATAACGTTCTCCATCGCCGAGCGTATGCGCAACCATCCACGCAGCTGCCCAGGATGAATGATTCCGACGACATAGGCGTTCTGGATGTAGCAGATCACCAATCCTTGCACCGGCAGGACAGGAGGCAGGTTGTGGAAGCAGAGTATGAGGCTGTCCGCCCCGGCAAGGCGTCGAAGAAGCTTCTCGGCGTGCCAGCGTCCTCGCAAAGTCGAGTCCACCCAATGGATTTCGACATCCACAGCGTGCTCGCTGATCTGCGCCTGTCCACGACGATCAAGAATTCCGACAACATGCTCCACCGGCCACGACGCACTCAGCAGCTTGCGTAGCAGCACCAGCCCTCCGCCACCGCCTACATTAGGGGCATAGATCACCAAGTTGTTGATCAACGCGTAATCCTTCATCCTTGCCAAACACCTGCTCGTCGTATCACGGGGCAGCTGCCGCAATGAATCCGGTCAACTGCTCGCGTGGGGGAGATCGATGCATGCCCTGCGTCACGGTAGCGACCGTTTCCTTAGATCAGCTGCTGCACGGCGGCATCGAATGCAAAACCGGTCGCACGGGCATACTCTTCGTAGCGCCGGGACGCGGCTGCTACGGTCTCCAGGCCACCGAAATAGCGCCTGCCGTTCGCGGCTGTCGGTAGTATCATCCTGCGCAAGAGGTACTTTCGTCGTACCCATGTCTCACGGCGCATCTCGTTCGCGACCTCCGCGGCGACGTCGCGGCCGAGCAGCGCTGCCGCCTCGCCCATCGCGCGGTCTGTGGCGCACCGGTATTCCGGATGACGCACGTTGCACAGCGCTAGTAGACGAGGATAGTTGAACGCAGCCACGAGGTCGGGCCTGAGCTTGCCCAGCGTCTCCAGTCCGGCATGTGCCCATACCGTCTCGACCGCGAAGAAGCGAGGAACGCCGGGCGTCCAGCCACGATCCTCGAACCCGCTCGTCTGGGTCTCGGAGGAAAGTTCGCCCTTGTGAGTATTCATCGCGCTGCGCCCGGAATTGCTGCCGCCCGACACGCCTGGGATAGTCAGGGGCAGGTCGACCTCGCAATAGCGCGTCACGGTCGCGGCCATGGCGACTGCCCCTGACATGTCGGGGCTGGAACCCTGGAAATAGGCGCCAGTTCTCGAGCGCGCGCTTTCCAACAGGTCGCGACGTACGATGCCGTGATAGCAGCGTGGCATGCCGTCGGTAGCCTGAAAGGCGCGGGCGAGCGCCGTCGCTAGATCGCCACCGCCGTCGCGCCAGCGCGCCGTTCCAATACGGCGGGGGACGTACAGCCGCGCCGCATGGCCGCCGCGTGCGCGCAGCGACCGGAAGTCGGGCCATGCATACGTCGCGGTTACCGTTTGCGAGACCAGTGGCACGTTGCGCGCGGCGGCCCAGCGCGCCGCGTCGATTGCCGCGGCCGTGATGCAGTCGTCATCGCCGATGATACACACGTAATTGCCAGTGGCCAATGACAGCGCATCATTGTGGTTTTTGGTGAGGTTCGAACGTTCGTCGATCTTCCGGTACACGAACCGCGGGTCGTCGCGGAACGGGAAGGTGCCGTCCTGCAAGAGGTTGTACAGCCGGCGGTCGGTGCTGGTGTCTGTGATAACCAATTGCAGGTCGGGCACGTCGAAACTAAGCACGGCCTCGATGCAAGAAATCGCATAGTCCGCCCGGTTGTGGGTAGGAACGACGACCGAGAGTAGAGGCATGGGGTAGCAGCTTTCATTGCGGGAGCGAGGCGTTGCGCGCGAGCAGTTCAGTGAGCCGCCGGACTTGCATCGGCCGCGTCCGGTCGAGCAGGCGAAGCGGTGCCCAACGCTTTGTGGCATAGATAATACATGGCGAGCATATCGATCGCGATCCTCAGTAGCCACGCCCATGCCGCGCCTACGACCCCACCTTGCAGCACTAGGACATAAAGAAGCGCTAGATAAAGCGGAAGCTCGACGAGATGGAGCTTAGCGGTCAGGTCGGCCCGCCCCCTTCCCTGCAGCATCGTGAACGGGACCTGCGCCAGACCGCTGCACAGCGCGGCCACCGCCATGATCTGCAGCGGCACGGCCGCCTCGTTAGCGAATCGAGGCCCGATCCAGAGCGAAAGTAGCGGATGGGCGAACGCCGCCAAGCCTAGCGCGAAGGGCAGCAGGAGCGCAAAGATCACCAGCGAGTAGCGCCGAAGATAACCAAATACCGTCTTGCCGTCTGCCCCTAGCGCTTGCGACGCGAACATCGGGAACAGCACAGCAGCCACAGCGGTCGGGATAATGCCGACACGCAACACCAATTCCTGCGGCGTGGCATAATAGGCAACAGCCGGTGCCGACACAGCCAGACCTAGCAGGAAGCGGTCTACGTAGCTCATCAGCGGCGACACGATATTACTGACCGAAATCCAGCCGCCCATGCTAAGCAGCGGGCGGATCAACCCGCGGTGGATGGCCCCGACACCGGTGCCAACGGGCAACACGCGCATCGCATAATATGCGTGCAGTCCGCAGGCGATGATACGCCCGATGCACAGTATCGCCGAGATTGTCTCCAGTCGCCCATGTCCAGACCATACGACCGCCAACGGCCCAGCATAGGTAAATACACCCATCGGCAGCCGGATTGCATTGATTAGCCCAAATCGGCCCATCGCTTCAAGGATGCCACGATACCCCGAAGTTAGTACAATCGCCGGCATCGCTGCCGCCATCCAATAGAAGGCACGGGTAACCTCTGTCGCATTGTTAGCGTGCGTCAGCTCGCGCGCAAGCAGCGGTGCTGTTGCCAGCAACACGATGCCGCCTGCCACGCCGAGCGCTCCCATCAGCGCGCTGGACGTGCCAACGACTTTTTTCAGTTGCGCATTGTCCCCCGAGGCGATCGTTAGCGCCACCTGCTGCGTTACAGCTCGGCCCAGCCCCAGGTCGAACAGCCCAAAATAGCTAACAACGGCCCAGATGAGGGTCAGAATACCGAATTGCTCGACACCCAGACTGCGGATCAGCTCGGGAATGGCGATGACAGCCACGATCAGCGGCAGGCCTAGCCCCAGCAGGTTGTACAGAGAATTGCGAAGAACCATCATGACCTTGTGATCTGCGTCGACGACGTCGTCGGCGAGCGACCGGCTGCACAGACGCAGGCACGGCGAAGCACTGCGCCCATAGATGCTGGCAACCGTTCGGTAAAGCCGGAGCCCCTACCCTCACTGGGCTCTCGCCGTGCCTGCGGAGCACGGTGTTGAGTCCTTCAAAGATGAGCAGGAGCCAAGTTGCGTGAAGCGTATAGAAGGATACTACGTGACCGTTGGTTCAGAAGTGCTGGGGATACGACCACTTTATGGTGCGGCCCCTTATGCCCTGATCATTCTAGCGCCGAGGTGATGCAGTTCCGAGCAGGAACCACATACACTCATACATATGACAATGTCCTTTATCGCGCGCTACCCTTATGTCCGATAAGCGTCATTCTCGGACACAGGGGTGGCGTGCGAAAACCGAGCGTGGCACACGCTATTATATGGCCGATTCACACATCTCCCCGTTGATCGCAGTCGATCCTGACCCGGCGCTATCGCCAGCAGCGCTTGTCACGGCGGATGTGCGCGAACCGACGCTGCCGGCCATCCTGCATGAAAAGATCGAGCGTGCTGCCGCCTATGCCAAAGCGGCGCGATCTGGTGCGACGCGGCGTGCCTATGATTCCGATTGGGCGATCTTTACGGCATGGTGCGCCGCGCACGGTTTGACCCCGCTTCCCGCCAGCCCGGAGATCGTCGCCGTCTTCGCCAGCGACCAGGCGACCGCCGGGTTGAACCCATCGACCATCCATCGACGGGTCGCAGCGATCGGACATCACCACCGCGCGGGCGGCTATCCAGCGCCGACCGCCTTGCCGACGGCCGGTCGCCTGGCCGAAGTCCTCGCCGGCATCCGCGCCGAGCATGGCGGTGCAAAGCGGCAAAAGCATCCGGCCGATGCCGCAGCGTTGCGCAACATGCTCTCCGCGATCGAAGGTGACGGCCTGCGGGCGGTGCGCGACCGTGCCATTCTGGCGATCGGGATGGCAGCGGCGCTACGTCGATCGGAGATCGTCGCTTTGGAAGTCGATCATGTCGGGATCGTGGCGGAAGGCCTGCGGCTGACGATCGCGCGCTCGAAAACGGACCGCGCCGCCCAAGGTGCGATCATTGCGATTCCGGAAGGCTCTCGCATTCGTCCCAAGGCGCTCTTGCTCGCTTGGATAGCTGCTGCCGGGCACAGCGATGGCCCCTTGTTCCGGCGCTTGTCGCGATCAGATGCGCTGACCGCGTCGGCTATGTCGGATCGAGCCATTGCGCGTCTGGTACAGCACTATGCCGCAGCGGCGGGCTATGATCCGGCGCAGTATGCCGGCCACTCGCTGCGTGCCGGTTTCTTGACCGAAGGTGCAGCGCAAGGCGCGACGATTTTCAAGCTGCAGGAGGTTAGTCGCCACAAATCGGTGCAGGTGTTGTCCGATTACGTCCGGAACGCCGAGTTGTTCAAGGATCACGCAGGAACACGGTTCCTGTAGAAAAAGACCGATCTTCAGCGGCCTAAACCAATTCAGTTGCAAAATTATCGGTCAAAGGGCGACATTGGGGGTGACACCACATTAACCTTTGGTCTACGGCCATTGTATGGATGACACATGGCGCCTTTTTATCGCTTATGCTATCGTTAGGGCAATTTTGCTTTTCGCGATTGACCGGCCCCCACTGAGTGGTCCGTGATGATTGTTAGTGCATTGTCGCCTCCGTTGCCATTGGCGCCTGGAGGTGGAGCGAAGCGGAACCGGAAGGCGGCAATGGCGGCGAAGCTGCTTCTGGG
>Ga0308009_10000400_pt1 | contig 32886 bp, 29 predicted proteins | sample Neamet127_FD_203134 | JGI IMG/M metagenome (GOLD analysis project Ga0308009, IMG submission 203134) | Marine microbial communities from water near the shore, Antarctic Ocean - #127 | ecosystem: Environmental > Aquatic > Marine > Unclassified | place: Southern Ocean | collected 2014-07-24
CATTTGCTCGCGCGCGGCCTGAACGCCACGCATGACAAATTCGAAGTGTGCGTAGTCGTAGCGGTCGTCCTCGCCAATCATCAAAAAGTCTTTCTGCGAGTTCGATGCGCCGTGCAGGCCATGCGAGCCGTAAAACATGAATATCTTGAAGCTGGAGACGCCGTGTTTTTCGATCAGCTCGGGGATCTCTTTGATGTGGGTGCCGTCCATCGGCGCCAGGTGAAAACCGTAGTCCACATGAAAGCGCCCTTTCGCAAGCTTGAGCACCTCGGGGTAAAACTTCTTGTAGGGCCCGCCCTTGTTCAGGTAGTACTGGCCGGTGCGAAAGTAGTTCAGGCTGGACGTCACGCCGCCCATGGCCGCCGCCTTGCTTTCGCTGATCGCATCCTCTTCCAGCGGTGCATAGATGCCGCTGTGCATGTGGGCATCTACCACGCCCGGAAAAGCGAGCCGGCCGTGACCGTCGTGCAACTGTTTGGCCAGGGCCACGTCAATCGCAGGCGCCACTTTGGCAATTTTTCCGTCCCGGATGGCAATGTCGGACGAATGCACCACGTTGCCGTGTGGCCGAACCACCCGCACGTTCTTGATCAGCAGGTCGTATATGGGTTTTTGTTTGGACGGGCTCATGTGGTTTTCCTTGAGGTGATGGATTGTTGAAGTTGGGCCAGCAGCCCGCCGGCACCAGCCATGGCGAGCAGAAAGTCGGGAATGGGCTCGGCAGTCAGCGGCTCGCCGTTGCCGCGAGTGATGCAGCCGGTGCGCGCGTCAAACGCAATGCGCTCGCCCTCCTGCAACACCCCGGCCTGCGGGCAGGTGAGCAGCAACAGGCCGACATTGAAGGCGTTGCGAAAGTACAGGCCGCTGTAAGAAGGCGCAATCACCGCTGCCACGCCCAGCGTCACCAGCACCGAGGCCGCCTGCTCGCGCGAGGAGCCAATGCCGAAGTTGGGCCCAGCCACCAGAACGTCTCCCGCGCGCACACCCGCCGCAAAATCCGGCCGCAGTTGCTCCAGGCAATGGCGCGCGATGGTGTCCAGGCCGTGTTTCATCGTATGGCCTGGGGCCAGTGCGTCGGTGTCCACGTCGGCGCCCAGCCGCCAGACGCGCGCGCCCTGCCCGGCCAGCGGCTTGAGCGCACTCATGCCAGCTCCCCCCGCGGGTCGGTGATCTTGCCGTGCAGGGCCGACGCCGCCACCGTATAGGGCGATCCGAGGTAGACCTGCGCAGTTGCCGAGCCCATGCGGCCCTTGAAGTTGCGCGCCGTGCTGGAAATCACGGTGGTGTTGTCACCCAGCGTGTCGCCATATCCGGCGCAGGCACCGCAGGCCGTCGGAAACAACTGCGCACCGGCGTCCTGCAGGATCTGCAAAACACCCTCCTCGCGCGCGGCTTCCTGGTCGCGCAGACTGGCCGGCGCCACCATCAGCCGCACGCTGCTGGCTACACGACGGCCACGCAACACGTGTGCGGCGGCACGCAGGTCGTCGAGCTTGGCGCCAGTGCACGCTCCGATGTAAGCCACGTCGATGACTGTGCCGGCAAACACCGACACAGCCTGTGCGTTGGCCGGGCTGTGCGGCGCGGCCACCACGGGCGCCAGCGTGCTTGCGTCAAAACGGTGAGTCAGGCAGTCGGGGCTGTCCAGCGACGCCGCATCGGTCTGCCAGTGGCTCAGATCTGCTATTGATTTCATAGCTGCTCGCGCACGTTCTACCTGGGCTGGAGCCACTTTTTGCTCTGAATTTTGAGCTTGAGCCGCCTGCGCAACCAGCCAAGCCAGCGTGGTCGCATCGGGCGCAATCAGCCCGGCCTGCGCGCCCAGCTCGGCGCTCATGTTGGACAGCGTCATGCGTTCGTTCATGGCCAGCGCCCGCACCGCAGCACCGCAAAACTCCACCGCCTGGTACTGGCCGCCGTTCATGCCGAAGCGGGCAATCATGTGCAGCATCATGTCTTTGGCGCAGACGCCGGGCGCCAGCCGACCGTCCCACTGCATGCGAAGGGTGCGCGGCACACGCAGCCAGATATCGCCAGTCACCATCACGCCCAGCATTTCCGTGCTGCCAATGCCGAACATGTAGGCGCCAAAAGCCCCGCCGGTGGGCGAATGTGAATCCCCACCCACACAGAACATGCCGGGCCGGATGTGGCCCTGCTGCGCCACCACCACATGGCAGATGCCCTGGCTGTCATACACATGGGGCAGGTCCTGCGCACGCGCCCAGTCGCGCGCAATGCGCACAATCTTGCGCGACTCGTCGTCGCGCTCGGGCACATAGTGGTCCAGCACCAGCACCACGCGCGACTTGTCCCATATCTGCGCGCCCAGCGCGTCCAGCATGGGCTTGAGCCGGCGCGGACCGGACGAGTCGTGAAACATGGCCATGTCCACCTTGCAGGTGACAATTTCACCAGGTTGCACAGACGCCACCCCCGCAGCACGTGCGATGAGTTTCTGCGCCAGGGTCTGGGCTGCGGGGACAGGCAGACTCATGGCGAGCGGCCCGCCGGCAGGCCAGGCTGTTGCAGCATCAATGACGACAGCATGGCCACGATTCAAAGCCCCAGGTAGGCGCGGCGCAACTCGTCGCTGCCCAGCAGCTCTGCCGGCTTGCCCGAAAAACGGATGCTGCCGTTTTCCATGACATAGGCGCGGTCAGCAATTTCGAGTGACTGGCCGACGTTCTGCTCCACCAGCAGCACGGCCAGGCCGCCGTCACGCAGCCGCCGTATCAAAGCGAACAATTCGTCCACCAGCAAGGGCGACAAACCCAGCGACGGTTCATCCAGGATCAGCAAGCGCGGTTCGGCCATCAGGCCCCGGCCAATCGCCAGCATCTGCTGCTCGCCGCCGCTCATGGTGCCTGCCAGTTGCTGCAGGCGCTCCCTGAGGCGTGGAAAGATGCCAAAGACTTTTTCGAGGTTGACGGCCCGGCGTTCCCGTGCCCGGGCAAAAGAGCCGAGCTCGAGGTTTTCCAGCACGCTGAGGTTGGGAAACACCTTGCGCCCCTCAGGCACCTGGATCAAGCCGGCCTTGACCACGTCGCGGTAATGCGCGCGGCTCAGGTCCTGGCCGTCGAACACCACTGTGCCGGCCCAGGCCGGGTAGATGCCGCTGACCACATTGTTCAGGGTGGACTTGCCCGCGCCGTTGCTGCCCAGCAGCGCCACCATTTCGCCGGGCTCTACCCTCAGGTCAACACCGCGCAGCACTTCGACCTGGCCATAACCGCCATGCAGGCCACGAATCTCGAGCAAGTGCGTCATGGCAGTGCCTCGCTCTTGCTCGCCAGCGCAGCGGCACGCAGGCGCGCGGCCGTGCCATGGCCCAGATAGGCTTCAACCACCTTCTCGTGGGCGGTAACCTCGGCCGGCGAGCCCTGGGCGATCAGCTGGCCCTGCGCCAGCACCCACACATGCTGCGCCAGGTTCATCACCGCCTGCATCACATGTTCAATCATCAACACCGTCACGCCGCCTTGCATGATGCCGCGCACCACCGGAATCATCTCGGCGATTTCCTGCGGGTTCAGGCCTGCCAGCACCTCATCGAGCAGCAGCAGGCGTGGCCGTGTTGCCAGCGCGCGCGCCAGTTCCAGCCGCTTGCGGCCCGCCACTGTGAGGTCCGATGCCGGCTTGTCGAGCTGGGCGGTCAAGCCGACACGGGCAGCCACTTCTTCGGCCTGCGCCAGCGCAGCGCGCCGGTCTTTCAAGTGCAGATGCACACCCACGGCAATGTTGTCGCGCACCGTCTGCGCGGCGAAAGGCTGAACGATCTGGAAGGTGCGCGTCATGCCCAGGCGCGCGTTGAGATGCGGCGCCCGGCCGGTGATATCCTGCCCGTCAAACAACACCTGGCCACTGTCGGGCGTCAGGAAACCCGACATCAGCGCGAACAGCGTGGTTTTGCCGGCACCGTTGGGGCCGATCAGCGCCGTCAGGCTGCCTGCGGGCACCGCCAGGCTGACGTCCTGCACCGCCTTCAACCCGCCAAACGATTTGGAGAGGCCCTCAATAGCCAGCAGGGAGTCAGCCACGGCGGTCCCCGCTTTCTTTCTGGCGCTTGCGCCAAAGCGCGCTCACCGTGGCGCCCAGGCCGGCAATGCCACGCGGCAGAAACATCACGATCAGTACCAGCACCACGCCATAAATCACCATGTTGATACCAGGCAACTGGCCGAACAGGTTGCGCGTGACGTCGGCCAGCAGATGCAGCACCAGCGCGCCCAGCAGCGGCCCCCAGAGCGTGCCCATGCCGCCCACAATCGCGGCCACCAGCGCCTCCACCGACACGGCGGGACCGTAGGCAATGCCCGGGTCGATGTACTGGAACACCTGCACATAAAAAGCACCGCCCGCTCCCATGAAGCCGGCCGACAGCGCAATCGCACCCAGCTTCACACCAAAGGGGTTGACACCGATGGCGCGGGCGGCATCTTCGTTGTCGCGCACCGCCTGCAGGTAGGCGCCAAAGCGCGAATTTTTCAGCCACCAGGTCACCAGCAATGCGGCGGCGACAAACGCCAGCACCAGATAGAGATAACCCTTGCGCGAGCCAAACTGCATGTTGATAAACGATTCCTGCAGCGGCAGCATCAGCCCGACCCCAGCGCCGGTAAACGGCACCGACAGTGCCAGAATACGAAACACCTCGGCAAACGCCAGCGTCACCAGCGCAAAATACGAACCCTTGAGCCCATAGCGAAAAGTCAGCGCGCCCACCAGCGCGCCAATGCCGGCACTGCCGGCCACTGCCAGGGCCAGGGCCAGCCAGGCGTTGATTCCGCCATGCAGCTGGGCCATCGCCTGCAGGTAAGCGCCGGTGCCAAAAAACAGCGCATGGCCAAAAGAAAATTGCCCGCCAAAGCCGCCCAGGATATTCCAGGCCTGGCCCAGCAACGCCGCATACAGCGCCATCATGACGAAATTAAGTACCACGCCTGAATCCGTCACCAGCGGAATCGTGGCCACCAGCAGCACAAAAGCGGCGATGCTGACCAGGTCCCTGAGGCCGCCCGTCATATCCGCGCTCCAAACAGGCCTTGCGGGCGAAACAGCAGCACCGCAATAAAGATGGCAAAAATGCCGATCTGCCCCAGCGACTCACCGAGGTACAGGCCGCCCAGCGACTCGACCACGCCGATGAGCAGGCCACCCAGCAGCGCGCCGCCAAAACTTCCCATGCCGCCCAACACCACCACGGTGAAAGCCACCAGCACAAAGCCGCTGCCAACCTGCGGGTTGACGTAATAGGCTGGCAGCAGAAAACAGGCTGCCGCGCCCAGGCAGGCCAGACCGATGCCAAAACTCATCGCGTACACATGGTCCACATCAATGCCCATCAGCTTGGCGCCGTGTTTTTCTTTCGCAACCGCGCGGATGGCCCGGCCCAGATCGGTCTTGCCGACAATCCACAGCAGCAGGGCCGAGACCACCAGCGCGCCGGCAAACGCCACCAGTTTGGGCAGCGCAATCATGGCCGGGCCTATGGCGACCGTGGTCAGGGTGTAGGCGGTGTCTATGGTGCGTGTGTCGGACTTGAACAGCAGCAGGGCCGCGTTCTCCAGCACGATGGAAATGCCCAGGGTTACCAGCAGGATGTTTTCGTCCTTGCCGTGGCTGGAGCGGTTGATGATCAGCCGCTGCAGCGCGTAGCCCAGCGCAAACATGCCGGGCACCACCAGCGGCAGCGCCAGGTAGGGGTCGATCCCCCAGTGCTGCTTGAGCAGATACACCGCATACAGCGCCACCATCAACGCGGCCCCATGGGCAAAATTGATGATGTGCAGCACACCGTAGATCAGCGTCAGGCCCAGCGCAATCAGGGCATAAACCGCCCCGGTAGTGATACCGTTGAGCAGCGACGGGAACAGGATGGCTGAATCGAACATCCGGTCTGCGGCAGCTTCAGGCCTTGAGCGGGAAAATCGGCTCGGTCTCCCGGTAATCGCGCGGGACGATGACCTTGATATCGTTCTTCACCACCTGTGTCATCAGCGGCTGCGCACCGGTGTTCTGGCCATTGACAAATTTGGTTGGGCCATAGGGCATGAAGTGGTCGGAGAAGGTCGATTTTTCCAGCGCATCAATAATGGCCGCGCGCTCGCCTGACTTGGCGCGCTCAATGGCGTCGGCCAGCAGCATGGTCGCCGTGTAGGTGTTGAAGATTTCGTAGCTGAAGAACAGGCCCTTGGCCTCGACCCGCTTTTTGAGTGCGGCCGAACGCTTGTCTTTGGGGTTGAACCAGTGGTTGCAGTCAATGATGCCGTTCGCGGCGTCCGGAAACTCCTTGACAAACTTGTAGCTCGAAGCAGCGCCGCCCAGCACCGAATAAATAGCCTTGGGCGTGACCTTCTGCTGCTGCATGGTGCGCACGAGCAAGGCGTATTCGTTGTAGTAGTTGGCCGGTATCACGATGTCCGGGTTGACCGCTTTCATGCGCAACACGATGTTGTTGAAGTCGCGCGTCGGGTTGGCGTGTTTGATGACTTCCTTGACCTCGTAGCCGTAGCCCGGCAGTTCGCGCGCCAGCAGCGCGGCCGTGCCGGTACCGAACAGCGACTCTTCATGAACAATCATCACGGTTCGCGCCGGCTTGCCCGCTGCCGTGTTGAGCGCATGCAGGTTGGCCACAGCCACTTCAGCGCACTTGCGGTAACCCGGGCCAAAGCGGAAGGTGTTTTTCAGGCCGCGCTCGACGATCTGGTCTGCCACCCCGATGTCCACAATATGCGGCAAGCCGTACTTGGCCGCCGTCTGGGTGGTCGCCAGGCAAATGGCCGAGGCAAAAGCTCCGACCACGGCCGAGACGCCCGCCTCGTTCATCTTCTCCACCTCGGCCGCGCCGGCCTGCGGTTGCGACTGGGCGTCGCCCAACAAGGCCTCCAGTTTTGCGCCACCCATGGCCTTGATGCCACCGGCCTTGTTGATGTCCTCAATCGCCATCAGCGCGCCTTCGCGGCACTGCTGTCCTGAATAGGCCAGGGCGCCGGTCACCGGGTGCAGCACACCGATCTTGATGGTTTTGGGCTGCGCACCCCCAACCAGTGGAAAGGCCAGTGCCGACGCGGCGGCGGCAGACTGGGACATGAAGTGACGACGTGTACGCATGGCTTTCTCCTGGTGATGGGGATGGTGGCGGTGATGACTTACTGAAACTGGGCCGACAACTCTTTGTTGACCCACACCTTGGCATCAATGCTGCCAACGCGCGAGAGCTGCATCTCGTATTCGTAACGGTCCGGGCGGTACAGGCCATGCAGCCACTGGATAGGCCGGTCCTGGTCGTTGTAAATCAGGCGGCGCACCGCCAGCAGGGCCGAGCCCACCGCCACATCCAGGTGCCGGGCCACCGCCACATCGGCCAGCCGGGCCGAAATGGTCTGGTGCGCACGGCCCACCGTCACGCCGGACTCTTCAAGCAGCACAAGAATCGGTTTTTTGGCCAGTTCACGCCGTCCGAACTGGCGGCCGATGTCGGCCGGTACATAGGTGGTGATGTGTGACAGCGGGCCTTCGCGCGTGCTGCGCACCCTGACGGCTTTTTGCACCGCGTCACCGGGCTGTAGCTGCAAGGCACTGGCCACGCTGGCAGAGGCGGTGACCAATTCGACCTCAAGCACATTGACTGAAGTCTTCAGCCCCATGCTGACCAGGTTTTCCAGCAAACCCGTGAGCTGGGCGCGTTGCCCCACCGGGCTGCGGGCCCCTGCAGGCGGGGCCACCGGGTCAATCGCGCGGGTGCCACGCCCCGGCTCGCGCGAGATCAACCCTTCCGTAGCCAGTTGCTCAAGCGCACGACGCACGGTGACACGCGCCACACCAAATTGCTGCATCAGATTCAATTCACCCGGCAACCCGCCGGAAAACCGGCCCTCATGCAACTGCTCGCGCAACACCAGATAAATCTGGTGGTACTTGGTCATGGGCAGGGTGGCGGCCATGACGCATCGTAAGAACAGTCCTATTGTTCTGTCAATAGGACATTTGCAGCGGCTACCGGGCGTGCAGGGGTCCCGGACCGCATGCTGCGTGACGGTTCAGCCTTTCGCGTACTCCGAAAAAGTCTTGCGAAACTTCGCCACCTTGGGACCAGCCACCGCCATGCAGTAACCCTGGTTCGGGTTCTTCTCGAAGAAGTCCTGGTGGTAGCCCTCGGCCGCCGAGTAGTTGGTCAGGGACAGCACCTCCGTTACCACCGGCTTGCCGAACAGCTTTTGCCCGTTCAACTCACTGACCATGTCTTCGGCCACCTGCTTTTGCTCGGGCGTTGAGTAATAGATGCCGCTGCGGTATTGGGTGCCGCTGTCGTTGCCCTGGCGGTTCAAGGTGGTCGGGTCGTGGATCACGAAGAAGATTTCAAGAATCGCCCGCAGGCTGATTTGCGCCGGGTCGTAGATCAGTTTGACGACCTCGTTGTGCCCGGTGGTGCCGGTACAGACCTGCTCATACGTGGGCTGGCTGACATGGCCGTTGCTGTAGCCGGACTCGACATCCACAATGCCGCGCACCTGCACAAACACGGCTTCGGTACACCAGAAGCAGCCGCCGCCCAGCGTGATGGTTTCAGTTGTCATGGTTTTGGCTCCGGATTTGCAAATCGTACAGCGCTCTACTGTAGCCCCGTCACGCGGCTCATGCGGGTTTCCCGCCTTTTGCCTGCCGCACAGCCTCGGCCTGCATCACCGCCAGAAAAGCCGTGATCGCCGCGTTGTCGTGCGCGGTTTTCCAGATGCAATAGGACTGCGAATGCGCCACGCCCGCATCAAGCGGCACAAACGCCACGCCACCCAGCGCCGAGTGGCGCAAGGCCGCCGGCACCAGCGCCACACCCAGGCCCTGCGACACCAGCGACACCACGCTGAGCCAGTGCCGCACCTCGTGGCGCACTTCGGGGTACAGGCCGGCGTCGGTGCAAATGGCCAGGATGCGCTCATAGTAGTCTGGCGACGCACTGCGCGCGAACATCACAAACGACTCGCCATGCAGCAGCTTGATCGGCAGGCTGCGCCTGCGCGCCAGCGCATGGCCTGCCGGCAGGCAACACACAAAAGGCTCGCTCGCAAACAGGTGGTGCTGCATCTCTGCCGGTAGCCGGGTGCTGTGGACAAAACCCACGTCGAGCTGGTCATGCGCGAGTTCAACCAGCTGGTCCTGCGAGTTGAGTTCCTTGAGCACCACCCGCAACAAGGGATGCTGCGCCTGGAACTTGCGCAGCATCTGCGGCAGGCTGCGGTACAGCATGGCGCCCACAAAACCAATGTGCAGCCGCCCCGCCAGCCCCTGCTCCACATCCCGCGCATGGCGCGCCGCTTCGCCCGCCTGCTCCAGCACGGCGCGCGCGCGTGGCACAAAAGCCTTGCCCGCCGCCGTGAGCCGCACTTCCTTGCTGTTGCGCGTGAACAGGCGCGCACCCACTGAGGCTTCGAGTTGCTGAATGTTCAAGGAGAGCGGCGGCTGCGAGATGGACAGGCGGCGCGCCGCGCGGCCGAAGTGCAGTTCTTCGGCCAGGGCCAGAAAGTAGCGCAGATGGCGAAATTCCATGATTAAAAAATTATATCGTTTAAGTGATATTCAGTATTAGACAAGTATGGTTGCGGCGCAAACAATGCACCCAGGAGACCCGCCTATCATGCGTATGCCCAGGCCCCAGCCAGAAACATCCAGCCACCCGGTGCCCGACCAGCACGGCGCCAATCTGTACACCAGCGATCCCGGCCTGCGCGCGCTGCTGGCCGTTTATCTGCCGCCCGAACTGGTAACGCACCTCACGCCGCATTTTGAGCGGCTGGGCGCGCTGGCAGGCGGCACGCTCGACGACCTGGCAAGCGCCGCCGACAAAAACCCGCCCGAACTGCAGCACCGCTCGCGCAGCGGCCGCGATGCGCAAAAGCTCATCAAACACCCCGCCTACGTCGAGATGGAGCGCCTGGCCTTCAGCGAATACGCGCTCGCGGCCATCTCGCACCGCCAGGACGTGCTGGGCTGGCAGGGCCAGATGCCGGCCATGGCCAAGTACGCGCTGACTTACCTCTTCGTGCAAGCTGAGTTCGGTCTGTGCTGCCCGGTCTCGATGACCGACTCGCTAACGCGCACGCTCAAGAAATTCGGTACGCCCGATCTGGTGCAGCGCTACCTGCCCTCGCTCACCAGCCTGGACATGGATGAACTCTCGCAGGGTGCGATGTTCATGACCGAGCAAGCCGCAGGCTCCGACATTGCCGCGACCGAAACCACGGCAAGGCCAGACCCCGACCACCCCGGTGCCTGGCTGCTAACGGGCGACAAATGGTTTTGCTCCAACCCGGATGCCGCGCTGGCCATGGTGCTGGCGCGCGTGGATGACGGGAGCAGCAGTAAAGCCAGCCAGCCCGGCCTCAAAGGCGTGTCACTGTTTTTGTTGCCGCGCGATCTGGACAACGGCAGCCACAACCGCTACCGCATCGTCCGCCTGAAAGACAAGCTCGGCACCCGCTCTATGGCCAGCGGCGAGATCCGCCTCGAAGGCGCGCGCGCCTGGCTGGTGGGCGAGCAAGGCCGCGGCTTTGTGCAGATGGCCGACATGGTGAATAACTCGCGCCTGTCCAACGGCGTGCGCGCCGCCGGCTTGATGCGCCGGGCCGTCAGCGAGGCTTTTTTCATCGCGCGCCACCGTGAAGCCTTTGGCAAGAAACTGATTGATCTGTCGCTGATGCGCCGCCAGTTGATCAAGCTGTTGCTGCCCAGCGAGCAAGCCCGCAGCATGATGTTCCTGACCGCCGAGGCCTTGCGCCGCGCCGACGCAGGCGACGCCGAAGCCATGCGCCTGGCGCGCATTCTCACGCCGCTGATCAAGTTTCGCGCCTGCCGCGACGCGCGCAAGGTCACCGGTGACGCCATGGAAGTGCGCGGCGGCTGCGGCTACATCGAAGAATGGAGCGATCCGCGCCTGGTGCGTGACGCGCATCTGGGCTCGATCTGGGAAGGCACCAGCAACATCGTGGCGCTGGACGTGATCCGCGCGATCCGGCGCGAGGATTCGCTCACTGCGCTGATGGCGCATCTGCAGAAACTGCTGGCCGACACGCCTATGGACGACAGCCTGCGCACGGACCTGCAGGGCGTGATGGCACGCACCGCAACGCTGGCCACTACCGCCACGGCGGATGGTGGCGAGGCGCTGGCGCGGCGCGCCGCGTCGGCGCTGTACCACCTGACCAGCGCCGTCGCGATGGCCTGGGAGTCGGCGCGTATCGGCACGCCCGAGCGCATGCATCTCGCGCGCCTGGTGCTGCAGCATCGCCTGCTGCCGTCCGACCCGCTGGCGGCTGAGCCCGAAGCCACCGAAGCATCGGCACAGACCGACAAGCTGTTGCTGAACCTCTGAATTTTTTCAACACAAGCCATGGAGACAATCATGAACACACGCAGAACCGCCCTGATCGCACTGGCCGCCTGGGCTGCCACAGCCGGCGCCGGAACGGCCTGGGCCCAGGCCCCCTTTCCGCAAAAGACCTTGTCGCTGGTCGTGCCCTACTCGCCCGGCGGCCCCACCGACGCGATGGCGCGCACCTTGGCCAACGCCATCAAGCCCCTTCTGGGCCAGACCATGATTGTTGAAAACAAGGCCGGCGCTGGCGCCAACATAGGCGCCGAGTCCGTGGCCCGCGCCGATGCCGACGGCCACACCCTGCTGTTTGGCACGTCGGCGCCGCTGGCGATCAATATCCACCTCTACCAGAAGATCAATTACGACCCGTTCAAGAGCTTCTCGCCCATCATCCAGATCGGCCAGTTGCCCAATGTGCTGGTGGTACACCCGAGCGTGCCTGCCAACAACATGAAAGAGCTGATCGCCTACGCCAAGGCCAACCCCAACAAGCTGTCCTTCGCCTCCTCGGGCAGCGGCGCGTCTTCCCATCTGGCGGGCGTGCTGTTCAATATGCGCGCCGGCACCGACATCCAGCACATTCCCTACAAAGGCACAGGCCCGGCCCTGAACGACCTGCTGGGTGGCCAGGTGGCCATGTCCTTCACCGACGTGCTCACCGCCCTACCCCACATCAAGGCCGGCAAGCTGCGCGTGCTGGGCGTCACCTCGGCGAGCCGCTCCGGCGTTCTGCCCACGGTGCCCACGCTGATGGAACAAGGCCTCAAGGACTTAGATGCCAGCGTGTTTTTCGGCATTGTGGCGCCCTCGGGCACGCCGCAGGAGGTGGTGACAAAACTCAACGCCGCTTTCACACAAGTGCTGCAGCAGCCCGACGTCAAACTGCGCCTGGCGCAGCAGGGCCTGGAGCCACCGCCGCAGTACACCCCGGCGCAACTGGCCGTCTATATGCGCAGCGAGGCCGCCAAGTGGCACGAGGTGATCAAGGCGTCGGGTGCCAAGGCCGACTGAGTGCATGAACACCGAAGCAAACCCCGCAACGCCGACAGGTGCGCTGCAAGGCATTCGCGTGATCGACCTGTCCCGCGTGCTGGGCGGCCCTTACTGCGGTCAGGTCTTGGGTGACCACGGTGCCGACGTGCTCAAGGTCGAGCCGCCGCAAGGCGACGACACCCGCGCCTGGGGCCCGCCATTTCAAAACGGCGTGGCCTCCTACTACCTCGGCCTGAACCGCAACAAGCTTGGCATGCAGCTTGACCTTGCCAGCCCAGCCGGTCAGACCGTGCTGCTGGGTTTGCTGGAAGGCGCCGACGTGCTCATCGAAAACTTCAAGACCGGCACACTGGAAAAGTGGGGCCTGGGTTATGAAGACCTCGCCAAGCGTTTTCCGCGCCTGATCCATTGCCGCGTCAGCGGGTTCGGCGCCGATGGCCCCCTGGGCGGCCTGCCCGGTTATGACGCCGCTGTGCAGGCGCTGACCGGCATCATGAGTGTCAATGGCGAGTCCGGCGGCGATTCCTTGCGGGTCGGTTTGCCGGTGGTGGATTTGGTCACCGGGCTCAATGCAGCGCTGGGTGTGCTGCTGGCATTGCAAGAGCGTGGGCGCAGTGGCAAGGGCCAGTTTGTCGAGGCCAGCCTGTTCGACTGCGGCCTGTCCCTGCTACACCCGCATGCGGCCAACTGGTTTCTGGACGGCAAAAAGCCTGAGCTCACGGGCAACGCCCATCCGAATATTTATCCCTACGACGCTTTTCCAACGCGCACCGTCCCGATTTTTCTGGCGGTCGGCAACGACCGGCAATTCGGCCTGTTGTGCCAACACCTGCAGAGCGGGCACCTGGCCAAGGACGAGCGCTTCAGCCAGGCGGGCGCACGTTCGGTTCACCGGCAGGCCTTGCGCCAGCTGCTAGAGCAAGCGCTGGCCGGACACGAGGGCGCGCAATTGGCCGAGGCCCTGATGCAAATAGGCGTGCCCTGCGCCCCCATCCTGTCGGTGGACGCAGCCCTGCAACACCCGCACACCCAGCACCGCGAGATGGTCGTGCACATCGGCGACGACTACACAGGCCTCGCCTCCCCGATCAAGCTCAGCCGCACGCCGGCGACTTACCGCCATGCGCCGCCGACGGAGTTGTCAGCGGGCAACGCTCTCGTCTGAGGGTCCCTGCCAGCGGTTGGCCTCGACCACCCGGCTCGCGCCCGTGTGATGGGTACACTCACCTTGACCCATGGTGTGCCTGCATTCGCTCTGGGCGCCAACAGCGCTTCGCAGGCACTTTTATTGATCAAATCGACCTCCAGCCCATACCACACGGGCGCAAGCAGCTATTAATTTAAGAGCGTTTTCAATGATTGCATTAGGTGAACTCAAGCCAGTCCTGACCACGCTGCTGCTACCGCCCGCCTCCCTGCTGTTGCTGGCCGGGCTGGGGCTGCTGCTGGCGGCGCGCAAAAAAGCCGGTGGCCTGCTGCTGGCTTTTGTGGCGGCGGCCCTGCTCTGGCTATTGAGCTGCCATGCAGTTGCTGTTTGGCTGGCGCAGAATCTGCTGCCGCAACAAACCGCCTTGTCGGTCGCGGCCCTGAAAAGCAGCGGCGCGCAGGCCATTGTGGTGCTGGGCGGTGGCGTGCACCCGGTGGCGCCCGAGTACGGCGAGCCACAGGCCTCAGCTGCAGCCACCCTGCGTTTGCGCTACGGCGCCTGGCTGGCGCGCCAAACGGGCTTGCCCGTGGCTTTTGCGGGTGGGCTGGGCTGGGGCGCAGCCGGCGAACAAGTGGCGTCCGAAGGCGAAGTGGCACGCCGCGCGGCGCAACAAGACTACGGCCTGGCCCTGCGCTGGGTCGACGACCAGTCACGCGACACCGCTGAAAATGGCCGCTTCCTCAGAACGCTGATGCAGAAAGACAAAGTCCAGCGGATTGCGCTGGTGACACACGCCTGGCACATGCCGCGCGCTGTCGGCGCTTTTGAACGCGCAGGCTTTATCGTGGTGCCCGCGCCCATGGGTTTTATCCTGCCCAGCCGCAACGGCGTATTGCAATGGCTGCCGTCAGCCGATGGTCTGGGTACTTCCCAGCTCGTCCTCAAGGAATGGCTGGGCCTGCTGGCGCAGCGCTTTACCTGAGCTTTACCTCAGCAACGGCCGCACTTGGGCCACCCGCTGCATAGTGTCGACTTGACGGACATCTGGCGAATCGCTACATTACTAACCAGTCAGTCAGTAATTTATGTCCATTTCCAAATTCCTCTGCGAAAAAACCAGCGCGCTGTCCGGCAAACGGGAGCGCCGCAAGGACGCGCGCCCCGGCGAACTGCTGGACGCCGCGCTCGACCTGTTTGTTGAAAAAGGCTTTGCCGCCACCCGCGCCGAAGAAGTGGCGGCCCGCGCCGGCGTCTCCAAGGGCACGCTGTTTCTCTATTTTCAAAGCAAGGAAGAACTCTTCAAAGCCGTGGTGCGTGAAAACATCTCGGGCCGCTTCAAGGAATGGAACGAGGAGTTTGCATCCTTTGAAGGCACGGCCGCCGAGATGTTGACGTATTGCATGACCACCTGGTGGGAGCGGGTCGGCGCCACTCGCGCCTCAGGCCTCACCAAACTCATGATGAGCGAGGCCGGTAACTTCCCCGAGATCACCGCCTTCTACCAGCAGGAAGTGATCCAGCCCGGTCAGGCGCTGATTCGCCGCATCATGCAGCGCGGCATCGACTGCGGCGAGTTCCGGCCCATGAACCTCGACTACGCGATTTACAGCGTGATTGCGCCCATGATTTTCTTGATTCTGTCCAAACATTCAGCCGGCACCTGCGGCGACCCGGCCCTGCTCGGCAACGCTGAAAAATACATTGCCGCCCAGGTAGACATCATCTTGTATGGCCTGTCGGTCCAACCCGCCGGCAAACCCGCCAAAGGCAAGGCATGAAACGCTGGATCAAGTGGACCATCATCGGCCTGATTTTGTTGTTGCTGGCAGCAGCGGTGGTCAGCGCCCTGTCGGCGCGCCGGGCGCAGCAGCAGGCCCTGGCCGCAGCCGGGGCAGCCAAGACACAGACCGTGGTCGAGCTGGCCGCCAGCGATGTGCTGCAGGCAAAAACCCGCGAGCTCAGCCAGGGCCTGGCGCTGTCGGGCCCCCTCAAGGCCATCAACTCGGCCTTCGTCAAGGCGCGCGTGGCCGGTGAGTTGCAAGGCCTGACGGTGCGCGAAGGCGACTTCGTCAAGGCCGGCCGGGTGGTGGCGCGGGTGGACGCCAGCGAGTACCAGGCGCGCGTAATGCAGGCGCAGCAGCAGGCCGATTCGGCCAAGGCGCAGATCGATATCGTGCAGCGCCAGTTCGACAACAACCAGGCGCTGGTGAACCAGGGCTTTATTTCCAAAACCGCGCTGGACGCCTCGCAGGCCAACCTCAACGCCGGCAAGGCCAACCACAACGCGGCGCTGGCCGCCGTGGCGGTGGCGAAAAAATCACTGGACGACACCGTGCTGCGCGCACCCCTGTCGGGCCAGGTCGCGCAGCGGCTGGCGCAGCCGGGCGAACGTGTCGGCATCGACGCCAAGGTGCTGGAAATTGTCGACCTGAGCCGGCTCGAACTCGAAGCCAGTCTGAGTGCGGCCGACGCGCTGGCGGTACGCCCGGGCCAGACCGCCACGCTGCAAATAGAAGGTACGGCGCAGACTGTCAATGCCACCGTCGCCCGCATCAACCCCAGCGCGCAGGCCGGCAGCCGCAGTGTGCTGGTCTACCTGTCCATCGACAACACGGCCGGGACCTCGGGTCTGCGGCAGGGGCTGTTTGCACAAGGCACTTTGGGCACGGCGCGCAGCTCGCTACTAGCGGTGCCGGTCAGCGCGGTGCGCACCGACAAACCCGCACCTTATGTGCAGGTGGTCGAGAACGAGCAGCTTGTGCACAAGCCGGTTGAGCTGGGCGTACGCGGCAAGGACATGGCCAGCGGTGAAGCGCTGGTGGCCGTTCAGGGTCTGGCAGAAAACGCCGTTGTCATCAAAAGCGCTGTTGGCAGCTTGCGTGAAGGCACGGCTGTGAAGTTCACGCAGGAACCGGCATGGGCGTCGCCGGCAGCACCAGCGGCTTCGTCGCCCAAAGCCCTTTAACAGTCCGGCGCCGCCATGTGGTTCACCCGCGTCAGCCTGCAAAACCCGGTGTTTGCCACCATGGTCATGCTGGCCATCGTGGTGCTGGGCCTATTCTCCTACCAGCGGCTGCAGGTTGACCAGTTTCCGAACATTGACTTTCCGGTGGTCGTGGTCACCACCGAATACCCCGGCGCTTCGCCCGAAATTGTCGAAAGTGAAGTCACCAAAAAAATCGAGGAAGGCGTCAACTCGATTGCCGGCATCAACGCCCTGACCTCGCGCAGCTTCGAAGGCATGGCGGTCGTCATCATCGAGTTCCAGTTGCACATTGACGGACGCAAGGCCGCCGAAGACGTTCGCGAAAAAATCGCCTCGCTGCGCCCGCTGCTGCGCGACGAGGTGAAAGAACCGCGCGTGCTGCGCTTCGATCCGGCAAGCCGCTCCATCTGGTCGGTAGCGGTGTTGCCGGTTGGTGGGACGGAAAAAGGTACGGCCACCATCCCTTCAGCGGTCGAGCTGACCAACTGGGCCGACCAGGTGTTGAAAAAACGGCTGGAAAACGTGCGCGGCGTCGGCGCGGTCAACCTGGTGGGCGGCAGCAAACGCGAGATCAACATCTATCTGAACCCGCAGGCCATGGAAGCGCTGGGCATCACGGCCGACCAGGTCGCCAATGCGGTGCGCAGCGAAAACCAGGACCTGCCGGTTGGCGCCATCCGATCTCTAACGCAAGAGCGTGTGGTCAAGATCGACGCCCGCATGAAGCGGCCAGAAGACTTTGCCAACATCATCGTGGCGCGCAAAAATTCTGTCACCGGCGCGGCCACGGCGGTGACCGTCGGGCAAGTCGCCAGCGTACGCGACGGCTCGCAGGAAATTGACAACCTGGCGCTGTACAACGGCCAGCGCACCTTGCTGTTGACGGTGCAAAAGGCCCAGGACGAAAACACCATTGCGGTGGTTGATGGCCTGAACCAGGCCATCAAGGACATCCAGACCCAACTGCCGGCCGGCACGCGCCTGGAGCTGGTTTCTGACGGTTCGCGCCCGATCCGCGTCGCGGTCGAAAACGTGCGCCGCACGCTGATCGAAGGTGCATTGCTCACGGTATTGATCGTCTTCCTGTTCCTCAACTCGTGGCGTTCGACGGTGATCACTGGCCTGACGCTGCCGATCTCCATCATCGGCACCTTTTTGTTCATGAACCTGTTCGGCTTCACCATCAACATGATCACGTTGATGGCACTGAGCCTGTGCGTCGGTCTGCTGATTGACGACGCGATTGTGGTGCGCGAGAACATCGTGCGCCATGTGCAAATGGGCAAGCTGCCTTACCAGGCCTCACTCGACGGCACGCAGGAGATCGGCCTGGCGGTGCTGGCCACCACCTTTTCCATCGTCGCGGTGTTTCTGCCCATCGGTTTCATGGGCGGCATCATCGGAAAGTTTTTTCACGAGTTCGGCATCACCATCGTGGCGGCGGTGCTGATCTCGATGTTTGTCAGCTTCACGCTGGACCCGATGTTGTCGAGCATCTGGCACGACCCGAGCATTGAGGCGCACGGCAAGCACCACGCACCGGTGACTTTTTACGATAAGACCATAGGCCGCGTGACGGCCTGGTTTGAGCGCGCCACCGACTCGCTGGCTGAGACCTACCAACGCATCCTGCGCTGGTCGCTGCTCCACAAGCTGGCTACCCTGGGCCTGGCACTGGTCATCTTCATCACCAGTATTTTCATGGTGCCGTTGCTGGGCACAGAGTTTGTGCCCAAGGCCGACTTCTCGGAAACCTCGCTGACCTTTTACACCCCGGTCGGCTCGTCGCTCGAAGCCACCGAGGCCAAGGCTGTTCAGGTTGAATCCATTTTGCGCGAGTTGCCCGAGGTCAAGTACACGGTGGCCACCATCAACACCGGCAGCGCCCAGGGCAAGATGTACGCCAGCATCTACGTGCGGCTGGTGGACCGCAAGTCTCGCAGCCGCAGCGTGGACGAGCTGTCGGGTGTGCTGCGCGAGCGGCTCAAACAGGTGACCGGCATCACCGTCACCCACGTCGGCCTGCTCGACTCCGTTGGCGGCAACAAGCAGGTGGAGTTTTCGCTGCAAGGCCCCGACCTCAAGGAGCTGGAGCGGCTGACCCGGCTGGCGACCGAACGCATCAGGGCCATCCCCGGCCTGGTGGACCTGGACTCCAGCCTCAAGCCCGACAAGCCGACCATCGAAATTGACGTCAAGCGCGATGTCGCGTCGGACCTGGGCCTGAGCGTGTCGCAGATTGCCGGCGCGTTGCGCACCCTGGTGGCCGGGCAGACCGTGGGCAACTGGCGCGCACCGGACGACCAGACCTACGACGTGAATGTGCGCCTGTCGCCCGACGCAAGGAACGCCCCGCAAGACTTGGAGCGCCTGCCCTTTTTAAGCAGCGCCATCGGCAGCAATGCCGACGGCTCGGCGCGTACCGTGCGCCTGGGCCAGCTCGCCACCATCAAGGAGGCGACCGGACCCAACCAGATCAACCGGCGCGACCTGACGCGTGAAGTAGCCATCAATGCCAACGTCTACAACAGGTCGGCCGGCGAGGTGTCCGCTGACATCCGCACCGCGCTCGACGGCATCAGCTTCCCACCGGGCTACCGCTACCAGTTTGGGGGTTCGACCAAAAACATGGCCGAGTCTTTTGGCTACGCGATCTCCGCCCTCGTACTTGCCATTTTGTTCATCTACATGATCCTGGCCAGCCAGTTCAAGAGCTTTTTGCAGCCGCTGGCGCTGATGACCTCGCTGCCTCTGACGCTGATCGGCGTGGTGCTGGCCCTGCTGCTGTTCCGCTCGACCTTGTCGATGTTCTCCATCATCGGCGTCGTCATGCTGATGGGGCTGGTTACCAAAAACGCGATTTTGCTGGTGGACTTTGCGATCCGCATGCGGGAAGACCGGACGGACACGGACGGCCGCCGCATTCCGGGAATGGAACGCAGCGAGGCCCTGCTGGTGGCCGCGCGCGTGCGGCTGCGCCCCATCCTGATGACCACACTGGCCATGATTTTCGGCATGGTGCCGTTGGCTTTTGCACTGACCGAAGGCTCGGAGCAGCGCGCGCCCATGGGCCAGGCCGTCATCGGTGGCGTCATCACCTCGTCGCTGCTGACATTGGTGGTGGTGCCGGTCACGTATTGCTACCTCGACGACCTGGCGCAATGGCTCAAACGCCGCTTCACCGGCCGGCGCACCGGGCCCGAAGCCGCAACAGCCCCCCGTTAAAATCATTGGTCTACCCGCACTCCCCCACCCCGATATTTCACAGGCCACACCATGAACTACGAACAAGCCCGCTTCAACATGATCGAGCAGCAAATCCGCCCCTGGGAAGTGCTGGACAGCCAGGTTCTTTCCCTGCTGGCGGTGGTCAAACGCGAAGACTTTGTGCCGCCGGCCAAAAAGGCGCTGGGCTTTGCCGACATGGAAATTCCGCTGACGTCCAAACCTGGGCAGTGCATGCTGGCCCCCAAGGTTGAGGCGCGCATCTTGCAAGACCTGGCTGTGCAAAAACATGAAAGAGTGCTGGAGATTGGCGCCGGCTCCGGCTACATGGCGGCCCTGCTGGCGCACCGCGCGCAGCAGGTGATCACACTCGAGATCGACGCCGACCTGGCCCAGCTCGCACGCAGCAACCTGAAGAAAGCCGGTGTCTACAACGCCGAAGTCCGCACCGGCGACGGCGCGGCCCAACTCGGCCAGGCGGTGTCCAGCAACGACCCGCTGAGTGGCCCCTTCGACGTGATCGTGCTCAGCGGCTCGGTCGCCAAAGTGCCGCCCGCGCTGCTGGCCATGCTCAAAATTGGCGGCCGGATCAGTGCCATCGTCGGCTTCGAGCCCATGATGCGCGCCACGCTGGTGACCCGCGTCGGAGAGGCTGCCTTCCGCACCGCGCAAGCGTGGGACACGGTGGCGCCGCGCCTTCTCAACTTCCCCGAACCCTCCAGATTCAACTTCTGATTTTTCTGCACAAAGCACCCACCATGATTGCCCAGCTCTCCCCTGCCGACTTCAACGCCTGGTGCGACAGCCTGGGTGCGGACGCGCCCGCGCCGGTGGTGCTGGACGTGCGCGAGCCCTGGGAGCTGCAAACCGCTTCGGTGACCGAGGACGGTTTCACGCTGCTGCGTATTCCCATGCGCGAGGTGCCGGCCCGTGTTGAACAACTGAAGGAACAGTTTGGCCTTGAACAGCCGATCGCCTGCCTCTGCCACCACGGCATGCGCAGCCTGCAGGTCGCCAACTTTCTGGCGCAAAGCGGCTTCACTGACGTGGTGAACCTCCACGGAGGCATCAATGCCTGGTCCAAACAACGCGACACCACCGTGCCGCTGTATTGAATTGCCGTCCAACACGCACTACCCCTCCATTTCATCAGGATACCCATGACGACGCTACTGAAAAAACCGGCCTTGCTGCCGCTGGCTCTTGCACTCGGCACCGTGCTGGCAGCGCTGGCGCCTTCAGTTCAGGCCCAGAACCTGGTGGAGCTGTACCGCTCGGCGCGTGACTACGATGCGGCTTACCAGTCGGCCCGCTCGCTGTACGAAGCCAACCTGTACCGGGCCGAACAAGCCAAGGCCGGCATCCTGCCGACGGCCGGGCTGTCTTCGGGTGTGTCGCGGTCCCAATTTGAGCCCACCCCCGGCACTGAACGCAGCTTCACCTCACAAAGCGCCACGCTGAGCGCTTCGCAGCCGCTGTACCGCCCCGGCAACTGGGCTTCTTATGAGCAAGGCAAGCAGCAGGTGGTGCTGTCGCAAGCCCAGCTTGAGGCCGCCGAGCAGGACCTGATCGTGCGCACCAGCCAGGCCTATTTCGACGTGCTGGCCGCGCAGGACACGCTGGCCTTTGTGCGGGCGCAAAAAGAGGCGGTCGCCGAGCAGCTCGCCTCGGCCAAGCGCAACTTCGAGGTCGGCACCTCCACCATCACCGACTCGCGCGAAGCCCAGGCACGTTACGACCTGGTGATTGCCCAGGAAATCGCCGCCGAAAACGACTTGCGCGTCAAGAAAATCGCGCTGGACCAGCTGGTCGGAAAAGCCGACGCGCAGCCGCGAGGGCTGACGGTACCGACCGCCCTGCCGCCGCTGCTGCCGGCCGACGTGAACACCTGGGTGCAGCAATCTGAAGCGCTGCATCCCACCATCCGCCAGGCCCAGGCCAATCTGGAAACCGCCAAACTCGAAATCAACAAGGCCGAAGCCGGGCACAAGCCGACGCTGGACCTGACGGCCAGTTACGGCGGGCAGCGCAACCGCAACGGCAACATCTTCACCATGCAAAGCTCGCGCACCACCACCACCACCGTCGGCCTGGCGTTCAACCTGCCGCTGTTTGCCGGCTTTGCCACGCAGAACCGCATCCGTGAAACCCTGTCGCTGGAAGAAAAAGCCCGCACCGACCTCGAAGGCGCCAAACGCGGCGTGGCACTTAACACCCGCACCGCCTTCTTCGGCGTGTTGTCAGGCCAGGGCCAGGTCAAGGCGCTGGAAGCCGCCGAGGCGTCCAGCCAAAGCGCACTCGACGCCAACAAGCTCGGCTACCAGGTCGGCGTGCGCATCAACATCGACGTGCTCAACGCGCAAAGCCAGTTGTTCCAGACCAAACGCGATCTGGCCGTGGCCCGCTACAACGTGCTGATTGGCGGCCTGCGCCTGCGCCAGGCCAATGGGACTCTGACGCCGGAAGATTTGCTGCTGATCAATTCGTTGTTGGTGCAGTAGGTCAGGGGATTGCTTGCTTCAAACCACCCAACTGACCGGATGAATGCATCCACGCGGGTTGAGATTTTTCTGAAAAATTGACACGAGCTTGCGCGCCTCGTCCGACGAGCTGACCTTGGCGATCAAGGCGCATTGACATCGCTTCTGCTGGATTCAGTAGGACTTCGGCAAGCCCAGCACTTTCTCGGCGATGAAGCACAGGATCAGTTGCGGACTCACAGGCGCCAGGCGGGGAATCCAGGACTCACGCAGATAACGCTCCACATGGAATTCCTTGGCGTAACCCATACCGCCATGGGTGAAGATGGCGTTTTCACAAGCGTGGTAGCAGGCTTCCGCTGCCAGGTACTTTGCGCTATTGGCTTCGGCGGCACATGGCAGATGCTGGTCATACAGCCACGCTGCCTTCTGAACCATCAAGTCAGCTGCTTCCAGTTCCATCCAGGATTTGGCTAGCGGATGCTGAATGCCCTGATTTTGACCAATCGGGCGACCAAATACTTCGCGCTCATTGGCATAAGCTGCGGCGCGCTTTAATGCCGCGCGGCCCAGGCCCACGGCTTCACTGGCGATCAGGATGCGCTCCGGGTTCAAGCCGTGCAGGATGTAGCTGAAGCCTTTGCCTTCCTCGCCGACACGGTCTTCCACGGGAATGCGCAGGCCATCAATAAACACCTGGTTGGAGTCCACGCACTTGCGGCCCAGCTTTTCAATTTCCCGGACTTCCACCTTGCTGCGATCCATATCGGTGTAGAACAGACTCAGGCCTTCCGTGCCCTTGCAGTCCTCAATCGGTGTCGTGCGCGCCAGCAGCAATATCTTGTTGGCTACCTGCGCAGTGCTGATCCAGACCTTTTGCCCATGCACGACATAGTGGTCGCCGTCACGCACCGCACGCGTCTTGAGTTTCAAGGTGTTCAGCCCGGTATTGGGCTCTGTCACACCGAAGCAGGCCCGGTCCGTGCCCGCAATCAACGGTGGCAACCAGCGCTGCTTTTGCTCATCAGTGCCAAACACCACGACCGGATGCAGGCCAAAGATATTCATGTGGACTGCAGAGGCACCGGACAAACCTGCGCCCGTTGCAGAGATTGTGTGCATCATGAGCGCCGCTTCGCTGATGCCCAGGCCGGCACCGCCGTACATCTCGGGCATGGCAATGCCGAGCCAGCCGGAAGCAGCCAGCGCATGGTGGAAATCATCAGGGAAGCCACCTTCCTGGTCCTTGCGCAGCCAGTAGTCCGCATCGAAGGGCGCGCAGACACGCTCGATGGCATCACGGATCTGTTCCTGATCAGGAGTCGGTGCAAAGTTCATTGGGCAGATCTGTTCGCCATGGCGTTGTCGGGACGAATCACTTTGTCGGGTGATTCGCCGTAGGGCGGGCTGTAGATCACCAGCAACTTCACCGGGGTGTCACTGGTGACGGTGAAGACATGCATCTGGTCGGCAGGAAAAAAACAGGTATCCCCTGGCACCATCTCAAAAGACTGGCCGGCCACCTCGACATGGGCTGTGCCTTCCAGCAGGTAGCAGGCTTGCTCAATGCCGGGGTGGGCATGGGGCAGGGCGCCCCCCCCTTTATGCAGCGTTCCCATCAACACTTCCATCTGCTTGGCCCCGACGGTCTCGGGACCAATCAGTCGTTGATTGTGGGTGTGGTGGTGATTGGCCGGCTGATAGGCCGGCACATCGGCGATGCGGACCAGATAACTCGGTTGCATGTGGGTAGTCCTTTCAGGTGTCAGTTCGGCAAGCACCCTGCTCGATCAGGGCATGGATGCGTTCGGACGTGTAGCCCGCTTCTTCCAAGAGTTGCCGGGTGTGTTCTCCCAGCCTCGGTGCGGGTGAAAAGCTGCGCGCGGGTGGCGTGGCCGACCACTTGGTCGGGTGCGCGAGTGTGTGCATGGGGCCTTCCGTCGGATGAACGGAGTCACTCACAAACCCCGTGGCACGCAGTTGGGGATTGACCAGCAGATCCTCCGGACTGTTCATCGGCATGTTGGGTACATCGACATCGTCCAGCAATGCGCGCCATTGCGCGGTGGAGCGGGTGCGGATGATGCGGGCGACTTCGGCATACACCTCGTCAATGTTGGCAGCACGCGCGCTGTGAGTGTTGAAGCGTGGATCGCGCGCCAGTCCCTCGGACTCGCCAATGGCTTCAAAGAAACTTTTCCAGTGCTTGTCGTTATAGATCAGCACACACAACATGCCATCGCTGGTGAGGTACGGTTTGCGGTGTGGCGTCAGCAGGCGCGCGTAGCCGGGTTTGCCAATCGGCGGCTGGAAGGTGAGGCCCGCCATGTGATCTCCCAGAATGAACTGGGCCATGGCTTCAAACATCGGCACCACCACGGCCTGCCCCACGCCCGACTGGCTGCGGGCATACAGTGCAGCCGTGACGGCGTAGACAGTGTGCAAGCCCGTCACGCGGTCTGCCAGCGTGGTCGGGACATAGGCGGGCTCGGGCGACCCATATTGCCCCATTAGCCACGGAACACCGGTGGCACCCTGGATCAGGTCGTCGTACGCGGACCGGGCGGCATCGGGCCCGTCCTGGTCAAACCCGCAGCAACTCACATGGATGATGCGAGGGTTGCGCTGACGTACCGCCTCGTAGTCCATCCCCAAGCGGGTCAGCGCCTGGGGCCGGACGTTGCTGATAAACACATCGCAGCCCTCTGCCATCTTCAAGGCAGCTTCACGGCCTTGCGGATGTTTGAGATCCAGCACGATGCTTCTCTTGCCGGCATTGGCATGCAGGAAGATGGGTCCCATGCCGGCATGGTTCATGGGTCCCACATGGCGCATGTTGTCGCCTTCCGGGGTTTCCACCTTGATGACTTCTGCGCCCAGCTGCGCCAGGATCTGGGTCGCAAATGGCCCCATCACGACAGAGGTCAGGTCAAGAATCCTGACGCCTGCCAGCGGACCGGCGGTGGAGGCGGAATACGAAGCGGCCATGTTTATTCGGGGCGAATGCCGGCCTGCTTGATAAGGGTGCTCCAGTGCGCCAGTTGGTCAGCCACGTACTTGGCAAACTCCTCTGGCGTCTTGGTCGGCCAGGTCTCAAAGCCCAGCTGGCCTAGTGCCTTTTGCACTTCCTTGTCGGCAAGTACCTCCTGCAGTTCCGCATTCAGCTTGTCCACAATGGGCTTGGGCATGCCAGCCGGTCCGAAAATTCCGTTCCAAGATGTCAGATCAAACCCGGGGACCTCCCTGGCGATGGGCACTGCATCGGGAATCGATTTCAGCGGCTCTTTGGTGGTGACGCCCAGAACCCGGACTGTGCCCGCATTGATCATTCCCATGCCAGAACCCAAGTCCACAACGTACATTTGTACCGACCCGCCGATCAGATCGGTGAGGGCCTGGGGACTCGATTTGTAGGGAATCGCAACAACATCCAGGCCTGCAATACGCTTGATGGTTTCAGAGGCTACCAGCGAGGTGCTGTTCGGCGTGGCGTAAGAAAATTTCCCGGGGTTGGCCTTGACCTGATCGATCCACGCCTTGAGCGACTTGGCGGGGTCGTTTTTGTTCACCACCAACGCGAACGGAAGTTCGCCCACACGGGTAATCGGTGTGAAATCCTTGGTCGGGTCGTACTTGAGATTGAGGATCAGACTTGGATTGGCTGAGTGCGACGTATTGGTCGTCATGAACAAGGTGTAGCCGTCAGGCTTGGCCTTGGCCACAAACTGGGCCCCAATCTGCGCGCTGGCGCCTGCCCGGTTGTCGATCAGCACAGGCTGCTTCAGGCGCTCACCGAGCTTCCTTGCAACAATGCGCGCCACCGCATCCGTGCCGCTGCCGGCAGCAAATGGCACGACCATCGTGACTGGCGCCGAGGGATAGGTTTGGCTCATCGCCGCTGATACAGCCAGCAAGCTGGCCGCCAGCGTTAAGGCACGAGGAAAAATTTTCATGAAGCGTCTCCGTTTGTAAATTTGAATGGGCACCATCTCATCAATCGATGTGCGCCCATCTTCCCTGTCGCAATCATTCACGTCTAATCCTACTTTTGGCTAGACCAATTCTTTTTAAGAATCGTTGAAGGATAATCAACGCCAGTCCTCACCCTCGTTGCTATCCCTATGAAGCTTCACTTTCTTCGCTACTTTGTTGTCCTGGCTGAAGAGTTGCATTTCGGGCGAGCTGCCAGCAAGCTAGCGATCACACAGCCGCCCCTGAGCAGCGCCATCAAGTCGCTCGAAGAGGAGCTGGAAGTGCAGCTCATGATTAGAGACAGCAAACATGTCGAGTTGACCCAGGCAGGTGAGGCCTTTCTGGAGGAAGCTCGCCAAATTCTGGAACAAGTGGCCAGGGCTTCGAATGTGGCCAAAATCGTCGCCAGGGGCATGCGGGGACGGCTTGAGATTGGCGTGACCGGCTCGCTGATCTACCGGGAAGTGCCAGCCATCGTGAAACAGTTCAATGCGGAAATGCCCGACGTGGAGGTGGTGCTCAGGGAAATGTCCAGCGCCGACCAGCTCAATGAGTTACTGCGCAGTCAGATCCATGCGGGGTTTCTTAACAGCTCCACGGTGCCGCCGCAACTGGCGTTCCTGCCCATGGGTGAAGATGAATTTGTGCTCTGCCTGCCGGATAACCATCCCCAGGCCCGGAGCAAGACGATTGACCTGAGGCAACTAGCCAATGAACGTTTTGTCATGTTTTCCCGGAATGTGGCTCCCGCCAACCATGACAATGTGATCGCGATCTTCTCGCGTGCAGGCATACATCCAAAAATTGCGCATGCGGCCCGGCAATGGCTGACGATTGTGGCCATGGTCGCCAATGGGCTGGGTGTTTCTCTGGTCCCCCGCTCGCTGGCGCGCTCGCGCGTTCACGGCGTGAAATTCATAAGCATCAGCGGGGAACAAGTGCTGGCACCTGCAATGCTGGTATGGAATCCAGCGTACAGTCTGCCGACCCTGCGTAGTTTTATTCAATGCTCTGAACGGGTTCTCGGCTCGATAGCAGTACTGAAGTGAGACCGATCTGTCTTCCTTCCAGGCGGCTGTTGGTTTCTTGCCGTGCCCCTGACCAGTAAAGCGCTGACCCACGCACTACCCGCCGACGGGTTCTTGCAGCTTCGCAATCACCTTGATCTCGAACTGAAAGCCGTAGAGCCACGTCACGCCGACACCGGTCAAAGTCGGGTGCGGCGCATCGCCCCAGTAGTCGGGCACCACCTTCCAGATGGTTTCGAAATTCGATTCAGGGTCAACGATGAAGGCGGTCACGTCCACCACATCGTCAAATGTGCAGCCCGCAGCTTTCAGAACCGCATTCAGGTTGTCAAAAGCCAGCCGCACTTGCTTCTCCAGGTCCGGCTCTGGTGATCCGTCCTCTCGGCTGCCCACCTGGCCTGAAACAAACAGAAAACCGTTGGACCGCACGGCCGGCGAATAACGATTGCGCTCATAAAGCGCCCGGCGGCCGGACGGAAAAACGACGTCACGCTTTGTCATAAGAGTCCTTTATCAAAGGGTCGAAGCCGACCCGTGGTTAATGAGGAGGCAACTTTAGAATGCCTGGCCTTCCGGATAAACAAGCAAGCCTGTCCATCACTGTTTGTAAAATCCAAACAATCATTGAAGTATTTGGAGCACAGATGGACCGATTCGATGCAATGCAGGCATTCGCCCGCGTGGTGGAAACCGGCAGCTTTACCAAAGCGGCCGCAACACTCCACATAAGCAAGACCAGCGTGACCCAACTTGTGCAGCAACTGGAGGCAAGGCTTCGCGTCAGGCTGCTCAACCGCACCACACGCAAGGTCAACGTCACTGCCGATGGCGCTGCTTACTACGAGCGTGTGCTGCGCGTGCTGGCCGACGTGGACGACGCCGAAACCAGCCTGTCCAGCGCCTCGGCATCGCCCAGGGGCCGGCTGCGGGTGGATGTGCCCAGCCCCCTGGCCCGCATGATCCTGATACCGGCACTGCCAGCTTTTTATGCGCAGTACCCCGACATCCAGCTCGACATGGGTGTCAGCGACCGCATGGTGGACATCATCAGCGACAAGGTGGATTGCGTCGTGCGCGGCGGCGAACTCACCGACCTGTCGCTGATGGCTCGCCATGTGGGTGATCTGCAGCTCGGCCTCTATGCAGCACCGGCTTACCTGAAACTGGCCGGCACGCCCGTGCACCCGCGCGAGCTGGAAGGCACCCACCACCGCATCGTCGGCTTCCTGTGGGCGCGCACCGGTAAGCCCCTTGCTTACGCCATGCGCTCAGGCGATGAGAGTGTGAAGGTGCAAGGGCGTTACGCGCTCTCGGTCGATGACGGCAATGCCTACCTCGCCGCCGGCCTGGCCGGCTTGGGCATTCTGTGGCTGCCTGACTACATGGCCAAGCCGCATCTGGCGAACGGCGAGCTGGTGCCCTTGTTCAAAGAGTGGAAGCTCGACCCCATGCCGCTGTACATCGCGTTTCCGCCGAACCGGCATGTCAGTGCGAAGCTGCGGGTTTTTATTGAATGGGTGGCTGGGGTGATGGCGGAGCATGCGCCTATTTCTAAGCGGCGTGACACTGCTTAGTTCGGCGGGCTCGAATTGCAAAAATTGCCATGGTTCTTGGTTTGCTATCGACAATATGTACTTCTCGTTAGTCAGTCGCTTTTTATTGCATCGATGTAAACCGGACCGAGGTTGACGGACGAGCCCGTCGAGCTGGTCACCAGGTGGGCAATCGCCTTCGTTCCCGGTACTCCCAGACGCGCCGAAGGATAGCGTCTTTCACCGACGAAGCTTTTCGACTTTCTTTGGCTTGGGCGTTCCATCGGCGTCGGGCTCGCCCCATATGTGCTTCGCGAAAAGCTTCTCCGGCACGAGATAGACATTCCCGCGTGAACGGGAAAGCGCGACGTAGAGCTTATTCCGCGTAATTCCGGCGAGCACCATCGCACCGCCTCTCCGGTAGGCTTTCAACGTGGTGTCGTTAAGCACGACGCATACCTCGTCGTAATGGTCCTCGCCTTTGGAGTCGCCCCAAGTCTGCGAGCGACAGCGGTATCGCGAGTGTTTTTGATAGAAAAGTTTCACCACATCAGCGCGGGCGTAGATTTGATCCGCCTCGCGCTGGTCGTCGACGAATGAGACGCTCGCTTCGCGTGCGGAATGGGTCTCGATGTGGATGCCGATGCGATCGCGGATGAACTGGCACACCACCGGTGCGCTGCGGTGGCTCTTCACTAACGACTCCGGGTCCACCACCACCCCCGCGACCGCGAAGCGCTCCTTGTAGCGTTCATAGTCGGCATGGAGGTTCTTGTTGACCCCCAGATCATGGCTTGTCACGTAAGTGTTTTGATGGAAATCGCCGACCAACAACATCGGGACATTAGCGGCGAACAGGGCTTCGAGGAAATTGAAGTCGTGTCCACCAAAGTCTTGAACCTCGTCGATGCACAACAGCTCGAAATACTTCTCTATTCGCCTCCGAGCGTCATCGACCATGCCCCTCTTTACGATGAGCTTGGCGACACGGTTGTAGTAAAAGCGCCGTCCGCCATCCATGTAATGGTCATCGCGCTCCTCCCTGATCATCGGGAACAAGTCTGGTCCTTTGAAATTCAGGCCACGGCTCGGCATCGACAACCCCAGCAAGGGGCGGAGGAAAAACGAGTGCAGAAAGGCGAAGTACGTGCTTAGCACCATCGTCTGCGGCACGCCGCCGAAGCGCTTCTCCACCTTTCTCCGCAGGTTGAGGAGGTTCTGCTCGGTGTAGGTCAGCACCAGGCAACGCTTGCCCGGATCGAGGCTCTCCACGATCCGCGTGGTCTTGCCCGATCCCGCGACTGCGAAGACTACGCGTTTATCCACTTGATCGCCTTGCGCAGGTATCCCGGCGCCGCGAGCTGTCCCTTCTTCGCTTTCAACAGAGCGAGGGCTGTCTCGGTCTTGTTCGCGAGCATGTAGTCCTGCACGGACAGGGTCTTCCGGCCGGGCTCAAAGAGCTCGTCGCAGGCAGCTTTGTTATCTTGGAAGAGGCAGACCTCGAAGGTCCAGCGCTCCGGGTCCTCTTCCGCGAACACTTTAATGTTGTCGGCTCGGTAGTCCGCGAACCGATCCAAGCACTTTGTCTGGTAGTCGCGATCGTTGTCGCAGATCACCGCGACCCGGTTCCCCAGGATCGTGGCGACATCCAGATACCGCTTGAAGCTGGTGCCATCGACCGATATCACGTGGACTCGGTCCCGCTCCAGGGAGGAGCCCGCCACGGCCTCGTAAAGCTCCGATATCAAGATGAACTCGGCATCGCCTTCAACCAAGATCGCCTTGGCCGACATGGCGAACTCCAAGACCTTGTTGTCGGGCGCCTTGCAGAAGAAGTTAGCGGTGTCATCCGAGAGCTGCCGAAGGTCCGCTGGCGCGCTACCTGCATGGAGCATCGTCGCCTTCCTGAGGTCGAGGCGGGAACACACCATGCTGCTGTGGGTGGCGATGAAGACCTGCCGGCCTTCCGCCCCTGCGATACGCTCAAGCAGCCAGCGCATGCTGACGTGACTGAGATGGTTCTCCGGTTCCTCCAACAGGACAACATCGAGTGCCTGCGCTGCCTCCTTCTTCCTCCGTAAAGCGAATTCAGTCTTGATCAGCGATTGCCGACCCTTGCCCTTTCCATCTATGGGGATGCCCCCCTCCATGATTATCAAGTCGCTCGCCAAATTGGACTTCGGCGAGCTGCGCAGCGCGAACTCCAGATCCTCCATCTTGCCGTTAATCCCGACAAAGTTGTCTGCCTTGAAACCGTCTTTCGTCCGCCGGTAGAGGTTCTCGTGCCTGTTCCGCTCGGCCACGTCGGCGTGGACGGCGTAGAGTGTCCTCGTGTAGTCCCGGGTGGCGTAGTCGCTGTTGATCTGCGAACTGTCGATCGCCAAGTGCCTGACGAACTTCCGGTGCGAGCCGTAGGCTTGGCCGGCGAAGGTCGTGAACTTGATCTCGTAGAACTCAAAGGGGAAGTTGGGCTGGTCGTCGCGAAGAACCGCCTCGATCTCAGGGATGTAGTCCGGCGAGGGCTCGCAGGAGAAGCGCAGCCCCTCGTGGTAGTCGTTCAGGGAGTTTCCCCTGCCGTTGAGGTCGTGCCGGCCATGATCGGGCAGGTACAGCTCTACCGAAAGAATGGGAAGGTCCGCGCGTCGCTTGACCGGTTTAGCCAAGAAGTCGCCCACGGCCTTCTTGTGGAACAGCGACTCCAAACCAAAGGACTCCACCTTTGTACGGCTCGCCGATAGCGTCAGATCGAGAGCGAGCAGGATTGTGCTCTTTCCCGCCTCGTTGTCGCCGATCAAGATGTTCATCCTCGGATCAAGGTCTAATTCCAGCATATCGAAACGCTTGAAATTGATTAGGATCAGCTTAGTGATGTTCTTCATCGGATCCTTGGCGGCGAGCCGCGTGAGATGAGCGGCGCGAAGGAAACGTGCCATATCGGACGCTTATAGTAATACGGTCGATGCCACACCCGCAGGAATGCTGACCGCGCCTGCAACTGCTCAGCTATCGATAACTACATATTGCCGATAGCCAGTTCAATTACGCAGGCGCCGCCTATCAACTCAAACACCCCCAGCGCCTGCGCCTGCCCATTGAGCAACACGTCCACCCGATGCACCCCCGCATGATGTTTGCGCGTCGTCATTTCGGCGGTGGATACCGTCTTGCTCAACCGCACCGTTTCTTTCGATGCCAGTGCCAGCACCTTGAGCTTGAACACCTTGGCGCTGGTCTTGCCGCTGGCCTTGACGTAGTGGATACAGAAGTCCACCAGCACGTCCTGTGCTTTTGAACTGGTGTTTGACAGGTCAAACGCGATGTTGACCTTCTCGCCCATCACCACACGCTTCGGCGAGATGCGCGCGTTCGCAATTTCAACCTCTGCGCTTTTGCCGAAGCCCAGCACACCCAGCGCGCCGGCCTCGCCGCGCTTGACGGCCGAGCGCAGCGCGTGCTGCACGATCCAGCGGCGTTCGTCCGTCGCGCCCTTGAGCCACTGCTTTGCGGTTTTGGCCAGCAGCTCAGGGTGGTCCTTGCCGATGTCGTTGAGGTTGTTCGCCACGGAGCGGCGCACGTAGAGGGCCGGGTCGTCCTTGAGCAGCTCCAGCAGCGCGAGCACCGGCGTAGGATTTTTCTGGAAGGCCGGCAGGCGGTTGGCCCAGGGCAGGCGTGGGCGGCTGCCTTCAGACACCAGGCGGCGCACATGCTCGCTCGGGTCCGTCGCCCACTGCCTGAAGCGCGCCAGGGTGGCGGCTTCATGCTTTTGCAAAAATGCGCGGATGCTGAACTCTGCCGTGAAGCGCTGCGTCAGTGCATGCTGCGCGCGCATCGAGTCTTCAAAATGATCGAGTCCGAACTGCGCCACAAACAGGGTGTGTGGCAGGTAGAGAAAAGACGCCATGCTGAGGCCTTCGGTCCGGCCGTGCGGCTGGTCCAGCGAGGCGAGCAGGATGTTGACCGCCTTCGGGTACTGGGGTGGCAAATGCCGGTGCAGCGCCTGCGCAATGTGTTTGCCGCGCGGCATCAGGGCCAGCGCGTCGTAGCCCTTGAGCGCATCGGCGACAAACTTGCGCGCGTCGAAAGCGGGGTGCACCGCCGTGATCATGCGTGCGATGGCTTTGGGCACATCCGCGCCGTATTGATTGACCAGGG
>Ga0308009_10000404_pt1 | contig 32509 bp, 31 predicted proteins | sample Neamet127_FD_203134 | JGI IMG/M metagenome (GOLD analysis project Ga0308009, IMG submission 203134) | Marine microbial communities from water near the shore, Antarctic Ocean - #127 | ecosystem: Environmental > Aquatic > Marine > Unclassified | place: Southern Ocean | collected 2014-07-24
AATTCTCTTTGCCAAGTATGCACAATTTTTTGAATATCTTCAATCTCCATTTCGGCCAAGCTTTTAGAATGATCTGGACTAAAACAAATAACTTTACAAATGCCCATTTCACTTTTCGCTTTTAATAAACCGTCATTTACTTGAAATGAAGGAGACTCTTTTTGAAGCGCAGCAAAATCATTTGTAAAAACAAAAACATCTTTATAATCTGTATTTACCTCTCCGTTAATTCTTGTATTTGTAGGACATAAATAGCAATCTTTATCATAAGAAGGCCTTTTCTCTTTCGAAATTTCTTCATTTTGTCCTTGCCAAGGTCTTTTCGATCTGTGCGGAGAAACCAATACCCATTCTCCAGTTAAAATATTAAACCTTTTATGTGAGTACTCTTGTAAATTTGTGTCCATTGCTATTTTTAGTCTTTTATGATTCTTGTTCCTTTAGATAATTTCACTTGATAAATAGAACATTCGGTATTAAATTCCTCTTTGAATTTCATTGAAATTTCTTCCTTAAATTTAGCGACTTCCACTTTTTTTATCAAGCTAATTGTACAGCCTCCAAAACCTCCACCCATCATTCTTGATCCTAATATGTTTTTGTTTTTTTTAGTTTGTGCAACCAAAAAATCTAACTCTTTACAGCTAACTTTATATTGTTCACTTAACCCTTTATGGGATTTATATAGTAGTTTACCTATCGTTTTTAATTCGTTATTGTTAATTGCTTTAGAGAATAATTTTACACGATTATTTTCTTGAATAACGTATAGGGCTTTATTAAAGTCTTCCGCAGAAATCGCCCCTTTTATCTTTTCTAAATCTTTTTTAGAGGCATCTCTTAATGCTTTGATTTTAAGCAATTTTGAAACTCTTTCACAAACCTCTCTTCTGTCATTATAAGCACTCTCAGACAAATCGTGTTTTACATTGCTGTTAATTAAAAGCAGTTTGTATTTCTTAAAATCGATTTTAAAGGATTCCGCTTTTATCGTTCTACAATCTAAAAGTAAAGCGCTTTTTTTCTCGCCAAACATACTTGCATATTGATCCATAATTCCGCATTTTACACCTGCAAAATTATGTTCTGCTTTTTGTGAAATTAAAATCATTTGTTCTTTCGTTAAGGCCAAATCAAATAATTCATTCAACCCAAAAACAACACTATTTTCTAATGCGGCAGAAGAAGACATGCCTGCTCCACCTGGAATATCTCCAGCAAAAGAAATATTAAAATTACAGACCTTTATCCCTAAATGCTGAATTTCTGCAACAACGCCAATAATATAATTCCTCCAGCCTCCATTTTTTAAAGGTGAAAGATCATTCACGTCAAAAGAATACATTTCCTCTTTATTTAATGCGTACACATTACTTATATTTTCTTCGTTTTTTTGAATAGCTAATACAATTCCTTTATCAATAGCTGCCGGAAAAACAAACCCATCATTATAATCTGTATGCTCACCAATTAAGTTAATTCTTCCTGGAGAGAATACCAATAACGGCGTCATTTTAAAATGACTAACAAAACTGTTTTTTACTTCTTTGACTAATTTTTTATTCATTTTTACTGCCTATTTTAAAAAAACTAACATTCCATTTCGCCTCATAACCTTCATTAGGTTGCAATACTTGTAATCCTTTTTTATTATTAAAACTATCAGAAATCCCGGTCATTGGTTCAATTGCAATTGCGTGTCCGCTTGGCGGGGTATATAATTGTAAATAGTTTTCTTTTGTATTAGTATCCACTAAAATACGATATAATGGCGTTGAAAATTCAATTGAATTATTTTTTAAAATATAGCAATCGTCTAGCTGATTGTCCTTTATTTGATAAGGTGTTTCTTCTTCGAATTCAATAATTTTATCCGTAATTAAATTGGCGTCAAATTGTATTTTTTGAGCACTTTTAAAATGCAGAAAACTATTGTACAAATCAGCAGAAATAAAATAAGGATGCCAGCCTAATGTGAATGGAAAAGAGTGTTTATCTGTGTTGCTCACTTTTACAGAAACCCTAATTTTATCTTCTTCTAAGGTGTATTTCGTACAGATATTGTACAAAAAAGGAAAGCCCTTTGATTTTTCTTTTTCTTGATATAATAGTGTTATTGAACACGAATCTGTATGTGCTTCTTGATCAATAACTTCAAATGTTTTGTTGTATACTAAACCGTGTAAGGCACTTGTGCTCCCTTTTTCGTTGCACTCAAACTGATACTCTTGATTGTTAAAAGAATAGTGTCCGTCTTTTATTCTGCTCACAAACGGAAACAAAATAGAAGAGGCAAAAGTGTCTTCGTATTTTTGATCTAGTTGCTCTTTTATCACTGAAACTCCTTCAAATTGCAATTCTTGCACCCTTCCACCTTCGTGCAAAGAAACGATAGCCTTTGTATTGTTTCTTGAATTTTTTAATTCTAAAAAACTCATTTGATTCTCTTTTATTCTATTTATGACAAACACCGTTATAGAGATTTTCTTAAAATTATACCACTTGAATTGGCGATTCTTTCTTGCTGATTATTTAGCACCATTTTTGCTAAGTTCTCTCCCATTAAATTAAAATCGGTAGAAATTGTTGTAATGCCGCCAACTACAATTTCTTTAAGCATTGTTTCATTGTAAGAAATAATGCCGATGTCTTTCGCTAAAATTAAGTCTTCTTGTTTTATTTTTTTTATTATTCTAATAAGATTTTTATCATCTAAAATGAGGTATAACTCTGCTTTTTGTGGGGTTCTATTTTCTAAAGAAGAAATAACTTCACTTTTTAATTTATGATTTTCACAAAACAATTTAAATCCAGCTAACAGCCCTTGAGGTTGTTTTTCTTTAGAAAATAACAACACTAATTTTGTGTATTTTTTTATCTGAGAAAACCCGTTTTGTAAGCCATTGTAAATGTCTTTTTCAAAATTTTGATATATCCCTGGATATTGAGATAGCTCTGTATGCATTTGATCTAAAATATAGACTTTCTCTTTTGGTAAATTCTGTATGGCCTTTTCTGTTCCTTTTAAATTTGCAGGCATAATTACATAAGAACTGTAATTACCAATATTGTCGTTAATTACTTTTGTGAAAACATCATTATTAAAGTGATGGAAAAAAATATCAACCTGAATATTATCCCCTAAATTTTGTAAAAAGGAATTGTATAAATCTTCTTTAAAGGAATTTAACTCATCAAACAGTAAAAATATTTTTTGGGTAACAGCGATGTGTTCTGTCGAAACATAATAGCCTTTACCAACTATAGAATAAATAATCCCTCTATTTTTCAATTCATTAAAAGCACTTAAAACAGTATCTCTAGAAAGGGTATGTTCGTTTTTAATGGTATTTAATGAAGGTAATTTATCCCCTTTTTTTAGTAGACCAGTTACAATAGCCTTTTCTACAGCGTTAATTATCTGCTTGTATTTAGGGTTTCCAGGTTTTTTTTCTAGCACTAAAACTCTCATAGTACAAATATAAAATAATATTTATAAAAAACAACTGGTACGAACTGGTTGTTTTTTATAAATATTATTTTATATTTGAGAGCGATACAAAATCAGGACATGATATATCCTTTTAAGAAATGGGATAAAAATTGAATAGCAAGTTTTAACGTATAAAAACACTAATTAATAATAACAAAAATTATGCAAATTTTAACATTTTTAGGATTTACAGTACTTGTTGCCGTAATTTCTTATTTAGCAACAAGAAAAACAGAAGAGTCCTCTTCAGATGGATACTTTTTGGGCGGAAGAAGTTTAACAGCTGGTGTAATTGCGGGTTCTTTACTATTAACAAACTTATCTACTGAACAAATTGTTGGGTTAAATGGAGCTTCCTATCAAAGCGGATTATCTGTAATGGTTTGGGAAACTTTAGCTGCTGTCGCAATGGTTGTTACAGCCATGTTTTTATTACCAAGATATTTAAAAGGGGGTTTAATTACAGTACCAGGGTTTTTAGCAAAAAGATTTGACACGACAACAAAAACATTAACATCGGTATTGTTTTTATCGGGGTATGTGGTTGTTTTATTACCCGTAATTTTATATTCTGGATCACTTGCAATAAGCGGAATGTTTAACATCCCAGAATTACTCGGTGTTACACACACGCAATCTATTTGGATTTGTGTTTGGGGAATCGGAATTATAGGTTCTATTTATGCAGTTTTTGGAGGGCTAAAAGCTGTTGCAATTTCAGATTCAATTAATGCTATTGGTTTATTAGTCGGTGGTATTTTAATACCCATTTTTGGATTGATGATGATTGGTGATGGTAGTATTTTGGATGGATTAAATATATTAACGACAGAAAATCCTGATAAATTTAAATCAATGGGAGGCCCAACAGATCCTGTTCCTTTTTATACCATTTTTACAGGGATGATGTTGGTTCAATTATTCTATTGGGGTACAAATCAGCAAATTATACAAAGAGCTTTGGGAGCAAAAAACCTAAAAGAAGGCCAAAAAGGATTAGTATTAGCTTCTTTTATAAAAATATTAGGACCAATAATTGTTGTGCTACCAGGTATTATTGCGTACCATTTATTCGAAGGAAATTTAGAGAATCAGGATAGCGCATATCCTATGTTAGTAAATAAAGTGTTGCCAGATGCTTTTGTAGGCTTTTTTGCAGCAGTACTTTTTGGTGCAATTCTAAGTTCTTTTAACAGCGTTTTAAATAGTTCTGTTACCTTATTTGGAATCGATGTTTACAAAGAACATATAAATAAAGAAGCAGATGAGAAAACGATTGTGAAATACGGAAAAATATTTGGTGTTATTTTAGCAATTGCAGCGATGTTTATTGCTCCTTTAATCGCGAATGCAGGGAGCCTTTTTGATTATCTACAAGAAATTAATGGTATTTATAGCATTCCTATTTTAACAATTATTGTTGTTGGATATTTAACAAAACGCGTTCCTGCAATTGCTGCTAAAGTAGGATTGGTTTCAGGATGTCTTTTATACATTATCAGTCAGTTTTTTATGCAACCTTACTTTATTGATTCTGCTTTAGCAGAAGCAACAGCAAGTGGTATAACTGATGCAGCAGCATTAGCGTTGGTAAAAGTGCAAGCATATCCACATTTCTTAGACGTAATGGCTATTTTATTTGTGCTAAACATTATAATTATGTTGATTATAGGAAAGATAAAACCAAGAGCAACAGATTTTGTTCAAGAGTATACACAACAAGTAGATATAAAACCATGGAAACATGTTAAAGCTGCAGGCCTTGGAATTTGTATACTTGTACTAGCGATCTATATTTATTTCGCGTAGAAATTAAAACAACTAAAAAAAGGGGGATTCAACAATTGTTGAATCCCCCTTTTTTTAGCTCCAGATTCTCACGCGATATATTCGAGTGATGAAAAATGGATTGACACAGATCAAAGCTGCGTCATTAATCCATTTCTGGAAGACCAGTTTTTCCTTTTCTTGGAGCGTATGATGTATGTAATATCTTCCAGCCATCACTAGTGTTAACCCAAGTTGAAGACCCTCTAGTTGCATATGAAACAGTTTCATTCGTTTCTGTTACTACATATGCGCCATCAGCTTCAAATGTAATGATAGCGGTTTTCATGTCTGGAGAAAAGTGTGTTTCCATATTAGAATACTCAAAGCCATCCCAAGTGATTGGAGCAACTTTAGTAACATCTTCTTTCGTGTACACATAAAAAGGATTTAAATTTGAATCTCCTGTAGTAACTGTAATTTCTGGATGCTCAAATTTTTTGTAAGATTCATAATCGCCAGATATTTGTGCTTTTTGTATCGCTTTTTGATTCGCCATAATTTTTTCGCTAATACTTGACGCTTTTGTCTTTGCGTAATATATTTGGGCGTATTTCATATATGGAGAAGAAAAACTACCAAAATCAACTGCTTTAAGTTGTGTTTTTAATGCATTTTCATAATCACCCATGGAAGCATAATGCTCAGCCATTGAGTCATATGAATTCGGTCCAGCATGCATGTTTTGAGACATTTTAACATATTTCATTGCTTCGAATTCATTTTTTTCCCCGTAGGCACCGTTCATATATCCATAAGACATCATATTGTATGCAGACGATGCATAGGCAGGAAATTTTTTAGCAAAAACCCTAAAAGAATTAAAATCTTTGATAGATGTTGCCATGTAATTAAGTAATGGACTCTTTGGGAATTTACTTACAAGGCTCGTTTCTAAAGATTCTTTGTCGTCTGAAGAAGCGGACATATAATCATACCATCCTTTTTCTTCTGTGGTTAGTTTAGCGATGTTAATTTCTTTAAGTTTTTGCGCTCTACTTCCCCATTTTGGATTCGAACTACTTATAAATGCTAAGGTTAGTTTCGCAGAACTACAATCTTTATCTAATAGTAAAGCTGAATTTGCAGCGCCAAAAGCGGCCATGTATTCTAAATTCATAGCGTATTCTATAGCTTGGTTAGCAACAAGGCTCGCTTTGTTGTTACAGGACGAGTCTTTAATCCATTGTGCATTTAAAGCCATTGTGAAACATAAGGCTACAAGAGTTAAGAGATTTTTCATTGTTTTTTTGTTTAGGTTATGAGTGATACTTGTTATCAAAACAAATCTACTAAATTAGTTGCGGTACACAACTAATTTAGTAGATTTGTTTTGATTTAAGAGTTACAGACTTTTATAAATAGGAAGAAACCTTGTTAGCGTTCAATTATAGGGGACTTTTTATGAACAATAGTATCACATTAAGAATAGGCTTATTGTGTTAATTTTTATACCTTTACAACGTGTAATAATGCACCTAAGAATAAATGTACTTTTCACAAAATATTAAATCGTGAGTTTAAAACTTCCCCGCACTTGTGCCATAGCAAAATCTATTAGTATTCTAGGTGATAAATGGTCTCTTCTTATATTAAGAGATGTTATTTTGCACAAAAAAACAAGGTTTAAAGAATTTAAAAATTCGAAAGAAAAAATAGCGACTAATATTCTTTCGAATAGATTAAAATCCCTGATGGAGGAGGGTCTTCTTGAAAAATTGAATCCTTCAGGATCAAAAAAAAGCACGCGTTATATCGCTACTACTAGAGGGGTTTCGACACTGCCCATTATCATAGAGTTGTATTTGTTTTCTATTGAATCAATAGATGAATCTGAGTTAGATGAATCTCAAATAAATATTAAATCTCAGATGAGTGAAAATCGTAATTTGTTTGAAGAAAAAAGAAAAGCAGAATATCTTGCTTTTATTGAAGAGTTATCTGAATTAAAAAAGGAGTAAGCGATACAAGTCTATTAGTCATTTAAAATTAGGATTAATGAATAGTTATAACAAATATTTTAAATTTACCGTTGCATATATAGCTTTTTCTTTTACAACTTTACAAGGAGTTGATTTTTTATTAAAAAAATATAGTTTTAACGACATCAATTTTAATTACCTAATAATTTCACTACTTGGAATCTTTGTAATTGGGATTTTATATATTTTTTTAAATGATAGAAAATCTAATAAAAAAGTTTCTAAAAATAACACATCTAAAAGAAAATATTTTATTGGAGCTAATATTCTTTTAACTTCAGCTTTATTAATATTATTTATATATTTTTTTAGGATTAGTAGAAATTCAGAGAAATTACTTCAGTCAACTCTACCGGAAATAATTAAAGCATATGATGAAAACAGAACTAGATTTGTGTTTTCAAAAACGAATGAGTTATTGCAAGATTTTCCTGAAAACCTTATTTTAAAAGATTACTATAAAAAAGTTACTGAGGAAGTAGAGATAAAATCCTCTCCATCAAACCTTGACGTTTATATTAAAATTACAAACGATAGTCTTGGTAAGTGGGAGTTTATTGGAAAGACTCCACTTAAATCTAGAGTTCCTAACTTAAGTTTTAATATAAAGTTTAAAAATAACAATACATTTTATTTCGCTGTTACACATCCTTACTACTTAAAAAACAAGGATAATAATTTTATATTACCAAAGAGTTTAGAGACATTTCCTAATACTACTATAATATTAGGGGGCAATAAAACTTTATCTATCCCTGGGTTTGACCATTTACCTTATTCTAAAATAGGTGCTTATGCAATAAGTCATTATGAAGTAACAAATAAGGAATATAAGGTTTTTGTTGATTCAGGCGGTTATTCGAATTCATCTTATTGGGAATTACCTATTGGGAAAAACATGGATTTTGTTAAAAAGGTTTTTACTGATAAATTCAGTAATACAGGACCTTCAACTTGGTCTTACGGTAATTATCCTGATGGGCAAGATGATTATCCTGTTGCAGGAATCTCATTTTACGAGGCTCTTGCATATGCTAATTTTAAAAACGCATCCATTCCTAATATTTATCAATGGGCAAATGCAGCAACTCTTTCATCTGCAAGTTCTTTTATTTCTGCAAGTAATTTTTCAAAATCTCAATTACATAAAGTTGGTAGTAATGAAAATTCAAATAGATATTCACTTTATGATATCGCTGGAAATGCTAGAGAATGGGTAATAAATCCCTCTGAAAAAAATCAAGATTTTAGAGCGATATTAGGTGGGAGTTATTTAGATGACCCATATTTTTTTAATGATTTCTACAGCCAAAATAGTTTAGACAGATCACCCGCAAATGGTATTCGCTTAGTATATAATTTAAATCCTGCAATTCAAAATTACGAAGGATTTGTTGGTGTTGAAAAACGTGATTTTTTAAGTGAAAAAAGGATTTCAGATGATGTTTTTGAATTACTGTTAAGCCAGTATGATTACCCTGAGAAGCCATTAGAGGTTAAGATTATACCTTTAAAAGATGTTAACGGAAGTTTAAAAGTAGAACGCTACGAAATAACTTCAGCCTATTCTGACGAAAAATTACCAGGATATGTTTTTTTTGATTCAAAACATAAAGGGCCTTACAAGCCCATTATATTTTTTCCTGGATCTAATGCAATTCATTTGACGAATACTGATGTTATGATTAAAAAGAGTCTAAGACAATTTGATTATTTATTAAAGGAAGGGTATGCTGTATTTCATCCAATATATATTAGTACTTACGAACGGGAAGATAATTTAAAATCGGATTACCCAGATCAAACAGATTTTTATAAAGATCATGTTATTAAATGGGGAAAAGATTATAAAAGAACGATTGATTATATTAGTTCAAGGTCTGATATGGATTTAAATTCACTCTCTTATTATGGTATTAGCTGGGGTGGATCTATGGGTAATATATTACTAGCCATAGATGATAGAGTTAAGAAAGCTGTACTATATGTAGGAGGCTTATCATTTCAGAAATCTAAAACAGAAGTTGAAGCGGTTAATTATACATCAAGAATTAAAATTCCAGTTTTAATGATGAATGGGAAATTTGACCAATTCTTCCCTTTAAAAACATCACAGATTCCTATGTTCAAATTATTAGGAACTAAAGCTAAAGATAAAAAACATTATCTATTCGAAACAGGTCACTATGTTCCAAGAGAAAAGTTGATTATTGAACATTTAGATTGGATAAAATAGTTAAGGACTCACTATGTCTAGAAAGAGGTGAAAGTTATTATTTCTTTTACATTGAAAAATCCCGCGTTCTGTAATTTAGCTACTTCTAAACCCTGTAAATAAGTTAGAGGTACATTTGTATAAATGTCCCATAACTTTTTGCATCCCTCTTTTTTAAATGGACTTTTTAACGCTGAGAATAAGCTCTATATTGGTTTTAAAACAAAACTAATTTATGTATATTTGAAAAGAACTTATAAACTTATTTAAAATGAAAAATAGTATTTTATGCTGCCTATTGCTACTTGCTTTTAGCTGTAAGGAAAAAAGTAAAACAGCAACAACTGATGTAAAGAGTCCAGAAACACAAGTATTAGTGGTTAACTATGAACTTCAAGACATGAGTCTAGAAGAACACGCACAACTAGGTAATGATGTGGTGGGTAATTTTGCTCCTGGTAAAATTACGGGACTAATTGGTAAAACATTTATTGGAGATCTTGAGAAAGGTGTTTTTGGTGGATTGTATTACTTTACAGACCAAGTTAATTTAGATGCCTATTTAGATTCAGAACTTTGGAAAGGTATTGTTGCACACCCTAACCTTGTGAATTTTAAAACGACTACCTATTCTGTAGCATCTATTTCTGATACGTCTAATGGTGTTGCAGATAAAAGAAAAATGGCAACGGAAGAAGGAGATAATACTGCTAAGCAGCTACTAGTGGTTAACTATGAGCTTCAAGAAATGAGTTTGGAAGCACACGCACAACTAGGTAGTGATGTGGTTGGTAATTTTGCTCCTGGTAAAATTACGGGACTAATTGGTAAAACATTTATTGGAAATCTTGAGAAAGGTGTTTTTGGAGGAGTATATTACTTTACAGACCAAGTTAGTGTAGCAGCCTATTTAAATTCAGAACTTTGGAAAGGTATTGTTGCACACCCTAACCTTGTAAATTTTAAAACAACGATCTATATGATCGCTCCTATGTCCACAATATCCAATGGAGTTCCAATGCTGTAATTAGATTTTTTTATTCACTCAGCCACTTCTAAACCTTTTAAATCATCTATAATGTGGTTTAAAAGAATCTTTGTTAAATCTGATAAAAGGAGGCTGTTGTTTTAAAACTAATATTAGTTTCAAAAAGAAACTAATATTAGTTTGCGTATATTTGAAAATAACTTAAAATGTATTTACGATGAAAAAAATATTAATTATTGCTTTGTTTGGTGTTCTAGCTTCTTGTTCTCCAGGAATGCACCCAGAATTTGAAAAAAACAAAGAAACTGTTAAAGAGTTTTTAACGCTTCAAGGAGAAGAAACTGATATTAACGTACAGATGACTTTAATTCATGAGGAACTTGAATGGCAACCTGCTTTTCATGGATCTGTTCCAATTGGAAAAGCAGCTTTTAAAAAATACTTACTTACTTGGCAAGACGCTATGGAAGAAACGGTGTTCACGCCTATAAATTTTTTACCAGGTGTTTTGGCTGAGACAGGATTGCCAGACGGAAGTGTAAGATCTTATGGAAAATGGACAGGGGTTCATTCTGAAACCGGAAAAAAATGGGAGCTAATAGCTTACCATACTTGGGATTTTAAACACGGTAAAATTGTTTCAGGTGGAGATTATTTTGATGCAGGAGGCCTAATGACTTCTCTTCAAGTAGCCGAAGTAATCGAAGTTGTTGAAGAATAAAATTTAGTTTTCTTTAAATATCAAAGCCTTACAGAAATGTAAGGTTTTTTTTATTCAATTTGAAATACTCTTTTTTAAATAGATTTGATAACGCTGATAATAAACGCTATTTTGGTTTCAAAATAAAACTAACAATAGTTTATGTATATTTGAAACTCACTTAAAACGTATTTAAAATGAAACACATATTGTTAATGTTATTTGCTTTATATTTTTGTTTAAATATCACCGCTCAAGAAATTCCAGGAAATTCTAAAATTTTTGTAAGAGTATACAATCTTGAAGGGAAAAAAATTTCAAAAGGCAAAATTTTTAAAATTACAGATACGAGTCTTATTTTAAAAAAAGGTAAAAAATTAGTAACAATATCTTCGAGTGAAATATCGTATATAAAAACAAAAAAAAGTAAAGGTCACGCAGTTTTAAGAGGGGCTATGCCGGGTGGGGTTCTCCTGGTGAGTTCCATTTCAGATCCTGGGTGGGCTACAATTGGAGGGATTATTTTTCTGAATATTGGAGCAGCTACAGGTTACCTGTATGCGCTAATTTTTCAAAAATCAATACAGTATACTATTGGTGGAGACCCAATTAAATGGAAGGCTTTTAAAGAAAAGATGTATTCACCTCAATACTAAAACAAATTAGTGATATCCTATAACTTTCTATAGCTTAATAGAACCGGGTGTTTTTAAAGTTCGTTTTTATAGATTTTTCCGTCTTTCATGATAAACTTTAAGTGCTGCTTATAGTTTACGATTACATCAATATTTTGTAAGGGGTTTGCATCATAAATTAACAAGTCGGCATAGGCGCCTTTTTTTATAACTCCTAATTTCCCTTCGGTATACGGATTACTTGCTCCAGATAATGATAACAGGCGCGCATTTTCTGAAGTTGCTTGCATTAGTATCTCTTGAGGCGTAAACCAACGTGTGCGAGCAGTAAATTCAGTAAGTGCCAGATTTTCAAAACCTAATGATCCATAGCTATCTGTACCGAAACCAATATTGATTTTATATTTTTTGGCTAAATTCATAACATTCACAGTTCCTTCTAAAACGGGTTTGAGTTTTTTATGTATTCTTGGTGGAATGACATCCATTCCAGGAGCCCAAAAATCTGCAGGTGCTGTAGTCCAAAAGGTTTGTGGCACTAGCCAAGCATCCTTTTCCTTTATTAATTTTACAACGTCTTCATTAATTAAATGCCCATGATCCAAACATTTTACACCTGCGTTTAAAGCGCGAATGGCTCCTTTAACATTGTAGATATGAACCGCAACATACGTATCCCAGTCTGCAGCAGCTTGCACTGCAGTTTCCAATTCTTCGGAAGTAAATTGAACAGAATGAATAGGGTCAAATTCTGAATCAATACCACCGCCGGCCATCACCTTAAGTTGAGATGCTCCTTTTCTCAAGTTTTCTCTTGAAGCTTTTAATACCTCTGTTTTTCCATCTACTACAAATGACCAACCTAGTGCATCAATAGGATGCATAGGTCCACCAGACCATTGTGTGCTAGGTTCATTTGCATTTCTAGCATCACCGTGACCCGAAGTTTGGCTAATAAATGCCCCCGATGGATATATACGTGGCCCAGGAATTAAGCCCTCATCTACCGCTTTTTTTATGCCAAACACAGGGCCGCCTAAGTCACGAACCGTAGTAAATCCAAGCATTAAAAAATTCTCTGCAGATTTTGCTGCACGCACTGCTGTATACATCCAGTCTGCATCATTTCTAATTGTACTCATTCCCATAGTTAATGCTAGATGAACGTGTACATCTGAAAGTCCTGGAATTAGTGTGTTCCCTTTTCCATCTATAATTGTAGCCCCTTTTGGAGCATCAATCTGCCTCGCTATATTTACAATCAAATTATCTTCAATTAAAACACTTACATTATTAGTAAGCTGGGTGCTTGTTCCATCCCAAATATTGATGTTTTTAATCAAAATTGAATTTTGAGCACTTACATTGAAATTTAAAAAGGATAGCGTAAATAGAAGAAGTATATATTTCATAATATATTAGTTTAGTATCTGTGGATGTTTTAAGGAGCTTAAATATAGAGTGTTAATCTCAATAAACTCTATGATCGCTCCTAATAATCAAGTTTTTGTTTTTTCATTGCTCTGCGATAATTCATTGCCACGGTATCAAACTTTAAATGAAGTTCTTCTGTAAAATCAAAAGGAACCTGTTTAGGTCTTTGTGACTCTACAATGCGCTTATCTTGATCAAAAATAACTTGTTCAAAATCTTTTAAAATAGTCTCTGGTTCGGTTAGATTATAGTTACGCCCTATGATACAAAAACCTCTGCACTCATTGTGTGAGATAGGTTGCGATGTGAAGAAATATACCATTCCCTTCTCGCCGCCCCAACCCAACCGCAAGACAATGGTGTAGGGTAAATGCAGTTGATAAACACTTCTGCGTTCTGGAGTGACAACATTGTCATTTGCAAATATTGGAAAGTCATCACTATTTGTGGCTTCTGGTCTGACAACAGAATAGTGCAGAACAGCATCTTTTGTGGTGACTTTACAATCGGGTACTTCAGGTCGCTCAGGATCGCCTAATAAGCCAGGATGCACCCATGGGAAATGACCAAAATCTGTAAAATTTTCAACCTGTCTAGAACTATCACTTTTCCAATCAAAAGGACCTGTATTTACTAGTTTCCAGTCAGTATTTTCAAATTCGGGGATGTCTGGAAGATCAAATTCTGGTTCTTTTAAAGAGACCCAAACTAAACCAAACTTTTCTTGGCAATGGTATGTTGGAGTTTTTGCCTTGCTAGGTATTTCTGCATCTGGAGCCTGCGGAATTTTCACACAGCTTCCTTTCTTATTGTATTCCCATGCGTGATAAGGACATACTAGGCAGTCATCTTTTATCCATCCCAAGGACAACGCTGTTCCTCTATGAATGCATAAGTCACGCATTGCGTGAGGACGACCATCTGAGGTTCTCCAAATTACAATAGCTTCATCTAAGAGAAATGTACCAAAAGGCTCTTTTTCTTTTATTTCATTACTATATCCTACTGGATGCCAGCAGGCAAAAAGTCTTTCAGGAAATAGTTGTTTAGTCTCTTTCATTTTGAACTGGTTTAAATATGAACAGTTGTTAATGTAAACATACGATATTGTTCACTTATATATGTGGTGTAATTTAAAATTTCACTAAATTTGTATTCGTTTAATGCCTACTAGATATTCTCAATGAAACAAATTAATAAAAGAGCTTATTTTTTTGAACAAACACTCAAGCTTATCCATGAAAAAGGATTCAAAGCAACTACGATGCGTGATATTGCCGAGAAACTGAATTTTAAGGTTGCTAATGTGTATAATTATGTGCCGTCCAAACAAGCACTCTTGGAAATGTATCTCTTTGATATCTCAAATGAGTTTCATACAGCTATTGATTATATTATCGATTCTACCCATGATCCAAGAGAAAAGTTACGATTGGTAATCTCATCATATATTCAAATTACTTCGAGACGCCCTTACGAACAAGCCTTACTAATCAATGAATGGCGAAATCTAAAAGAACCAAGGCTTAAAGAGTTTGTTGATCGCAGAAAAGAGTATGAAGATAAACTACAGGCAATCATTTCTGCAGGAGTAGTTCAAAATCAATTTAGAGCGTTGAACGTCGAGCTCGCTACTCAGACTATTATGGCTACAATGCGATGGTTAGATAAGGTGTACATAGATTCAGGAAAAAACACGAACCCAATTGAAATTGAAAAACAACTCGTTGATTTTGTTTTTAAAGGAGTGGCGCAAGGGTAAGTAGGTTAGGCGATTCCTTAGTTAACTTTATAAGTATTCCTTTTTTTAATCTCTTTCATTAATATCTATAATAACCCCTTCATTAATTTAACAACTTCTAAATTCTTAGATAAATTGTTGTTTCTATTCCTTTCATAAACAGACGCTTATAAAACAAGCCCTAAGCAACTGTTTACGGGATTAAATGAATATATATTTACAATTAGTTGCGAATTGCAATTAATAATCGATATATTTGAGATAATTAATCCTAAATATATTTAAAATGAAGAAAATTATTTTCACTCTATTTTTTGTTTTTGCAGTTACAACGATTAATGCTCAGCTGATTCAATCAAGAGTATTAACCGTTGACCAAGCAAACATGAAAGAATTTGTAGACGGAGCGTCTAAAAAAACAAAGATGTATAACAGTAAAAAAGGTCAGGCTACGTATTTGACTTTTATGATTTTAACAGGGAAGTATGCGCAGAATTTCGTTAGGATGCAAGTGGCAGATTCTATTAAAGAATTTGATAATGTAGATACGGAAGGGAATAATTACTGGAGAAAGAAAGTGGGTTCACTTCATGAATCTGTTGGAAATAGAATTTGGTCAATGAGTAATGAGATGTCTTACTTTGTTGAAAACAAAGAAAGGGTTAATCATAGAAGAATACTCTTTTATAACTTTAATGATTCTGGTGCAAAAGATTTCTGGAGATTTAGAGAGCGTGTTAAAAAAGCAATGGTAGAGTCAAAATACGGACAAAACATGAATGTTTTATATTGTAATTCAGGGTGTGATGGAAACGTAGTACAAGTAAGATTCCACCACAAGAACTTTGCTGGACAAAACAAGGATTATGGCATGCCGCTTAAGAAAATGATTGAAAAATATGACGAACTTTATGGGAAAGATGCTTATGAACAAGATTCTCAAAAAGTAGATGAGAGTTTATTGCCTAATGGGAGAATGGTTAGACATCAAGTGCTTGTACCAGAACTAAGTTCTCCTGCAAAGATGAATTAAAAGAAATCAATTTTTTTAAATACAATAGAACCTCCCTTGTGGAGGTTTTATTGTATTTAATGTATTCTAATAGGCTGAATTTAAACTTTTAAGTCAGCGACTTCTAAGTTCCTTGATTTGATTAGAGAAGCTATTTACACTCTTTATTTCTTGTGAATCCAAAGTGAGCGATTTTCCAAGTATTATTATTATTTTTCACTAAATAAAATAAGTCAACACCACAATGCGAAAACGAACCATTTAAATAAAAGTCATATGGAGCCCAAACCGATGCAATATATCCATCCGTAATAATTTTTGCATCCCAATAACGTTCTCTAAATTGTTCAGGTTTATTAGGATCCATTCTCATTGCTATTGAACGATCATTGTCAAATATAGCTGTAGAAGCAGCGCTGTCTTTTTCGATATTTGTTACTATTCTACTTATTCCTTTATAAAGAATTTCATTAAAAATACGTTTGTCTTTTGTGTTCACAGCCAACATAAATTTGTCAATAACAGCTAGAATTTCTTTTTTTTCATTTCCAGAAGCAGACTGTCCAAATGGTTCTTTAACATAATTTTCTGGTGGATTCGTTGATACTGATTGTGAAAAAAGCAAACCACTTTTTAGTATCAATCCAATAAGAAGTAATTTTTTCATTGTTTTTTTAGAAATTTAACCAAATATAATACTATTTAGAACACAAACTAACTTTAGGTTGTGTCCGTTAAATAATTGAATCCTTGTTTACATATTTCTATATGGGTTGGTATTTTTAATGTAGGACACTCTCGCTAGCGAAATGAATTACCTACAGTCTTAATTTTTACTATATTTATCAAAAATCTTTTATAATGAAAAAATCATTTTTACTCATTTTAATCTTCGTGTGCACATTAGGTCAAGCTCAGACGAAGTTAATTCCAAAAACTTCTTTTGCAAAAATGTATTTGCCTGTTTGGTTAGAGGCAAAAAAACACTGTTTAGAAGTTGCTAATGCCATGCCAGAAGAATTGTATTCATATAAACCCACAGCTGTTAGTAAAACGTTTGCAGAACAAATGGTTCATATAGGGTATACTGTAAAATTATTAACCGAACGCTATGTGCAGGGGATGGACGTAAAGCAACATTCGCCAGATGCTTCTAAAATGACAAAAGCAGAAATTATTCAATTGATAAAAGAGGGCTTTGAGTATACTACAAATGTGATTCAGACGATTGAGCAAAAGCAACTAGATGAAACGTGTGTGATGTTTCATAGCGGAAATACAGTAAGTAGAGCTTTTGCTCTTTTTTATGTGCAAGACCATATGGCAAACCACAGAGCTAAAGCCAATCTGTATATTAGAATGAACAATATAAAACCTCCCGTTTATACATGGTAGTTTTATCTCATTAAATCAAATTGATGCGTGTATTTTATGATAACACTTTGATTATTCAGACCATCTAAAAAGTCTTTGTCTTTTATAATATTTAAGACCACAAAAAGACCAGTGTTTGCATTTTGAAGCCAGCCAAATCTAGCATTTACCGAAGTAACATTTGAAATATTATTGTGCTGTACTAAGCTTTGGACAAACATTCTTGGTGTAAATGAATAGGACATTCTTGCACCAGTTAAAATTGCTGTAAAATCGCCATTGGGTAAGTTTATATTGTTGTGATTTAAAGAAAAAGAGGAGTTAAATTGATCTCCGAACCGAACCTTTAAAGTTCCGCGATTAACAATTCTATTTCCGCCATAATAACCTCCAACAACAGTTTTTCCACTAAATGAGATTTTCTTATTAGCATTGGTCATATACACCAATTGTAATTCAGAGTGCTTGTATGTGCCAATCGGAACAGTAACACCAGAAAGGCTAAAGCTTTGCTGTAAGTTTTCTGTGGTAATGTTGACTCCGGTATGGATTTCTAAACCACTCTTCCAAACCCAATGATTGTCTATGTGTAAGAAACTTGTTTCTAAAACATCATTAAAATTCCAATAACCTCGATAAGAAATATGCGGACGGACCTCTAATAAGTTTCCCATGTTTTTTGGACGCCAAGCTTTTAGAATTAAAAACTCAGGTTTTTTAAAAGCTGTCCTGTGTAAAAATCCAACCTCAGGATTAAAACCTGCTCCAACTTCAGTATAACCTGCTCTAATATTCCATCCACCCCAATCATAGGTCCCTAAAATTTTAAAAGAATGGTCGTTATTTTCGATTCCCGGAGTACTACTTTTTGACAAGAACCCTGTAATTTGTGCTTTTTTTCCAATTCCCCATTTTCCATCAACAGCAAAAACTCGGTTGTATCCTGTGCCATCGCCTAATTCTTCTTTGTTGATTAAAATACCACCTAATGATGAGCGACTTCCTTTAAAATCATGATTTATACGTGCAACAGTAAAATTGTTTTTCTCAATGTTAGCCTCCTCAACATTATCGGTAAACATACTTAAGAATCCCACATTGGTTTGCCCAATTTTACCAGAAACACGAGCGCCTCCAATAATAGGAACTAAAGATCCATTATTTCCAATACCAATACGTCTACTAAAAAACAAATCGACTTCTCCAGGACTTCCTACAGAAAATTGTCCTGCATTTTCTAAAAAGAAGGTTCTTTTTTCTGGAAAAAATAAATTGAAACGATCTAAATTTACTTGTTGCTCATCTACTTCTACTTGAGCAAAATCTGTATTGTATGTTAAGTCTAATGTAAGGCTAGGAGTTAGGCTGTATTTTACATCCAGTCCAACTTCTATATTTGTGTCCGTGTTTGTAGGGATTGATGTATTGTCATGAACTGTTTGTGTTAAAGCATATGGGTTTACCTTAAGATTCCCTGGGCTTTTTAATGCTAATCCATGAATTTTTCCAGCTAAAGAAAGGCGTTTAATGTCAAACCGAATAGGAAGTGGCGACCAAAAAACAGTCTCATTTGTCTTGCTGATGTTTCGCTGAAAATTAATTCCCCAAGATTTGTTTTTCCCAGGATTAAAACGCAAAGAACTTAAAGGAATTGCAAACTCAGCACTCCATCCATAAGCGCCGGTTTCTGTCTTTACACTCCAAGTGGCATCCCAATTCAGATTTGTTCCGCCAATAACGCCAGCTTGTTGTCTGTTTGCGCTAAAATTCCCTTTTCCTTCATTGTCAATTTGTGCATCATATTCCATCGCACTAGAATTTGTTCCAAACAGAAACCCGTTTTGTTGATCATTATAAGTATCTATGATAAACAAAAAACTATCTTCATTATTTAAGTCGGCATCTCTTCTTGAATCAGACACAACAATACCTTTAGGGTTTGAATCATAGCATACTACAGAAACATAAAACATGTTTTTGGTAAGCGCTACTCTTATTTCTGTTTTTTCTGATGCCGGAGCACCAAATTGAGGTTTAATTTGAACCATTCCTGTAATTGGTTCTACCGATTTCCAGACAGTATCTTCAAGAACATTTCCGTCTATTTTTGGATTTGAAATTAGCTTTGTAGCGGTAAAAGAAGGTCTTTTTTTTACTTGTGAAAAAGAGATGCTAGAAACGAAAATAAATAAAAAAAAGATACGATAAAAAAAGAGTTTTGAAAGAGAGATCATGGCCGATTTAGGTTGGTTGAGAAGTAAAGGTACTTTTATATTTTTATTTGTCGATCTATTTGTTGATCTAAAGAAATAAACGTTTCTGTTCTTGCTACGCCTTTAATGGTTTGAATATCATTGTTTAGCAAGTGCATTAGGTCTTCATTGTTTTTACACAACATTTTAATAAATACCGCGTAATTCCCGGTAGTATAGTGGCTTTCTACTACTTCCGGAATTTCTTTTAACCTTTTGATAGCAGAATTATACATGCTTGCAGAATCTAAAAATATACCAATAAACGCAGTCGTGGTATACCCTAGTGCTTTCGGGTTTAATACCATTTTTGAACCAACAATTAATTCAGAATGTTCTAGCTTTCTTAAGCGTTGATGAATTGCTGCCCCTGAAATACCCACTTCTCTTGCAATTGTGAGGATGGGAGTTCTTGCATTTTCTACTAAACGTTTGATAATTATTTTATCAATTCCGTCTATTTTAAGCCCTTTTTCCATGAATGTATTTGTTTGAGTTTAATAGGAGAATTGTAAAGATAAAAAAAAATGGGATATATAACTATATCCCATTTTTTGATTTATAAAACAAACTAAATTTATTGTTTAAGCTTTCATTTCGAAATCTTCCATAAATTTAGTAGTGTAGTTCCCAGAGATATAGTCAGGATGATCCATTAACTGTCTATGGAAAGGAATTGTAGTTCTAACACCTTCAATTACAAACTCATCTAATGCTCTTTTCATTTTACTAATTGCTTCTTCTCTTGTTTGAGCAGTTACAATTAATTTAGCGATCATAGAATCGTAGTTTGGCGGAATAGTATACCCTGCGTACACATGAGTGTCTATTCTAATTCCATGACCTCCTGGCGCATGAAAAGTAGTGATCTTTCCTGGTGCAGGTCTAAAATTATTGAAAGGGTCTTCTGCGTTAATTCTACATTCAATTGAATGCATTTTTGGCAGGTGGTTTTTACCAGATATAGGAACACCAGCAGCAACTACTATTTGCTCACGAATTAAATCGTAATTAATTACTTCTTCTGTAATTGGATGCTCAACCTGAATTCTAGTATTCATTTCCATGAAATAGAAATTACGATGCTTGTCAACTAAAAACTCTACAGTTCCGGCTCCTTCGTATTTTATATATTCTGAAGCTTTAACAGCAGCATCTCCCATGGCCAAACGCAATTTGTCTGTCATAAATGGAGAAGGTGTTTCTTCTGTTAATTTTTGATGACGACGTTGTATAGAGCAATCTCTTTCTGATAAATGACAGGCTTTTCCAAATGAATCACCAATAATTTGAATTTCAATATGTCTTGGCTCTTCAATTAGTTTTTCTAAATACATATCATCGTTACCGAAAGCAGCCTTCGCTTCTTGTCTTGCAGAATCCCAAGCATTTTCTAGCTCTTCTTCTTTCCAGACTGCACGCATTCCTTTTCCACCACCACCAGCGGTAGCTTTTAGCATTACAGGAATACCAAATTCGGTTGCTAATTTTTTACATTCAGCAAAATTTTTGATAATTCCTTTAGATCCAGGGATACATGGAACACCAGCAGAAATCATGGTAGATTTAGCAGAGGCTTTATCTCCCATTTGATCAATCATATCACCAGTAGCACCAATAAATTTGATACCATGTTCAGCACATAGATTTGAAAATTTAGCATTTTCAGCTAAGAAACCATATCCTGGGTGAATTGCATCTGCATTTGTAATTTCTGCAGCAGCAATTATATTTGACATTTTTAAGTAAGATTCATTACTTGGAGGTGGACCAATACAAACTGCTTCGTCAGCAAACTTAACATGTAAGCTTTCTGCATCTGCAGTAGAATATACTGCAACAGTTTTAATACCCATCTCTTTACAGGTTCTGATTACACGTAGTGCAATTTCACCTCTATTGGCAATTAATATTTTTTTAAACATATTTCTTTCGATTACGAGTTTAGAGTTATGAGTTTAGGGTCAGTATGTCTAACGGCTAATCTCTAAAATCTAACGTCTAATTTATGATGGGTCTACTAAAAATAATGGTTGGTCAAACTCTACAGGAGAAGAATCATCAACTAATACTTTAACGATTTTCCCTGAAATTTCAGATTCAATTTCGTTAAATAATTTCATTGCTTCAATAACACATACAGTATCTCCAATACTTATAGACTGCCCTACTTCCGCGAAGTTCGGTTTGTCTGGAGCTGATTTTCTGTAAAAAGTTCCAATAATTGGAGAATTTACAGTGATGTATTTTGAGTTTTCATCTTCGTCAGAAGGTGGTGTTGTAACAGCTGCAGCTGCTACTGCTACTGGAGCTTGCATTTGAGACATGTCACCCATAATTGGGTTTGCTTGTACTATTGTAGTTTCGGTTTTTGAAGGACCTGTTTTAATAGTGATTTTTACATCTTCCATTTCTAACTTTACCTCACTTGCACCAGATTTTGCTACAAATTTAATAAGATTTTGAATTTCTTTAATATCCATATTCTTAGTTTTTAGTTGTTTGATTTTTATGAGTTATATGCCCACTTTAAATAGATAGCTCCCCATGTGAAACCACCACCAAAAGCAGCAAAAATTATATTATCTCCTTTTTTCAATTGATTTTCGTAATCGGCTAATAGTAAAGGTAAGGTTCCAGAGGTTGTGTTTCCATATTTATGGATGTTAACCATTACTTTCTCACTTTCTAAACCTACTCTTCTAGCCGTAGCTTCAATAATTCTATTGTTAGCCTGATGTGGTGCTAGCCATTGAATGTCTTCTTTTACGAGATTATTTCTAGTTAGCATTTTTTCTGCTACATCTGCCATGTTAGAAACTGCAAATTTAAATACAGTTTTTCCTTCTTGATGAACAGTATGTTGGTTGTTTTTTATAGTTTCTGCTGAAGCAGGTAAGATAGACCCACCAGCATCAATTTTCAAGAACTCTCTTCCAGCACCATCACTTCTAAGGTATTCGTCTTGTAATCCGAAGCCTTCTTCATTAGGTTCGAATAAAACGGCACCTGCGCCATCACCAAAAATAATACATGTTGCTCTGTCTGTATAGTCTATAATTGAAGACATTTTATCCCCTCCAATTAATAGAATGCTTTTATACCTTCCAGATTCTATATAGCTAGCTGCTGTAGACATTCCGTATAAAAAACTAGAACATGCTGCTTGTAAGTCGTATGAAAAAGCATTTGTAGCTCCGATTTTTGTAGCTACATAAGCTGCAGTAGATGCAACGGGTAAGTCTGGTGTTGCAGTTGCAACGATTACTAAGTCTATTTCTTTTGGGTCTTTACCAGATTTTTGAAGTAAATCTTCTGCGGCTTTAATAGCCATAAAAGAAGTTCCTTTGCCTTCTCCTTTTAAGATTCTTCTTTCTTTTATCCCGGTTCTTGATGTGATCCATTCATCATTAGTGTCTACCATTGTTTCTAACTCTTTATTGGTTAGAATGTAGTCTGGGACGTATTTCCCTACTGCTGTTATAGCTGCAGTTGTTTTTGTCATAATCTTAACTTTTTATTGAAAGCAGCTTCTTTAATTTATTAAAAAAGCGAACATTCAAAGAAATGAAATTTATTTCACATTTTTACGCAAAAACTATCATAAACGACGTTTTTACGTGAAAAAACAAAAAAAACTCTCAAAATTGAGAGTTTTTTTACTTTTTTAGAAGAATATTAAGCTTCTGCAATTGCAGATTCTAATACAATTTGTCCTCTGTAGTATAATTTTCCTTCATGCCAGTGAGCTCTGTGGTATAAGTGAGCTTCTCCTGTTGTTGGATCTACGGCAATTTGAGGAACGCTAGCTTTATAATGAGTTCTTCTTTTATCTCTTCTAGTTTTCGATATTTTTCTCTTTGGATGTGCCATTTTATGTATTTTTTTCGGTTATTAAACTTTTTAATTTATCCCATCTAGGGTCTACATCTTCTGTAGGTTTTTCTTTTGTTACTCTTAATGTATCTAATCTCTCTAGCGCTTCTGATTCTAATGTCCCATCTAAAACTTTTGGATGGACTCTTCTTGATGGTACATTCAATACTACCATTTCATAGATGTATTGAGCAACATTAATTTGAAATGCTGAATATGGAAGAATTAATATTTCTTCATTTTCATCATTAAACTCATCTTCAAATCTTACAATTAAAGATAAATCACCATTAATTTCTTGATCAAATGTTTCACCACTAACATCACAAGTGACATTCACCGTCCCTTTTGCAACAAATGTTAATACGAACACTGTGCTTTTTTTATTGAATGTTAGTCCAATGTGAATATTTGCATCAAAATACTCATCAAAATTATACGCGTCAAAGAACGTGTTGTCAATTTGGTATTCAAATAAATGACTTTCATCGTTTAAACCTATAAAAGGAATATTAAATTGCTTCAAGTCTTTCATCTACAAAATCAATTTGAGCGGGCAAAGATATAAAAAATAGTTCTATTTATTAAACATTCTGTAAAAAAGAAATATAATCTATTTATTTAGTCTCAAGCACATTATGTGTTAACTTTTTGTATTCTTTTCGTTTGTTAAAAATATCTAATGCTGTAAATAGAGCTTCTTTAAAAGATGAAGGGTCTGCTACGCCTTTTCCAGCAATTTCAAATGCGGTTCCATGATCTGGAGAAGTTCTTACTTTTGATAACCCAGCAGTAAAGTTTACGCCATTTCCAAACGATAAAGCTTTGAAAGGAGCGAGCCCTTGATCGTGATACATTGCTAAAATAGCATCAAATTGAGTATAGGCATTAGATCCAAAAAAACCATCTGCAGCATAAGGGCCAAAAACTATTTTTCCAGATTTTTGAATTTCTTTCAGTGTGGGTCTAATAACTTCATCATCTTCTTTACCAATTACGCCTTTATCACCACAATGAGGATTCAGTCCTAAAACAGCAATTTTAGGTTTGCTAATTCCAAAATCTTCTATTAATGACTTGTGTAATATGTCAACTTTCTTTTTAATTAATTCTGGGGTTATCTGTTCAGAAACTTGAGAAATAGGAATATGTCCAGTAATTAAACCAACTCTTAGTGTATCAGAGATTAAGATCATTAAACTTTCTCCGTCTAATTCACTTTCTAAATATTCTGTATGACCAGGAAAATTAAAGGTATCTGATTGAATGTTTTCTTTGTTGATTGGTGCTGTTAGCAGCAGATCAATTTCGTTGTTGTTTAGATGCTTAACGGCAGCCTCTAAAGATGCATAAGCACATTCTCCAGATTCTTTTGTTGCAGTTCCAATTTCAATAGGTACTTCTTCTTTCCAAATATTTAGAAGATTTACTTTATTGTGGGCTACTTGATTGATTGCTGTTATTCCGTGTAGATTTGTCTCAAGATTCAATTTATTTTTATGAAACGAGACTGTTTTTGTTGACCCAAAAATTACAGGTGTACAAAAATCTAACATTCTTTTGTCTTGAAATGTTTTTAAAATAACTTCAATTCCAATTCCGTTAATGTCTCCAATTGAAATCCCGACAACTATTTTTTCAGATTTTTCCATAATTAATGGTTCAATATTATTAATTTTGATTGCTGCAAAAATAACTAAATAAAATTTAGAATTTATGTTTACTGGAATAATTGAGAGCTTAGGGAGAATAGAAAATATTGTTAAAGAAAAAGAGAACGTACACTTAACGGTATCTTCTGTGTTTACAAGTGAACTGAAAATTGACCAAAGCGTTGCTCATAATGGAGTTTGCTTAACTGTAGTAGCCATTGATAATGCTGATTATACGGTAACGGCAATAAAAGAAACAATATCAAAAACGGCTATCGGAGGCTTAAAAATCGGGGATGAAGTTAATTTAGAGAGAGGAATGAAGATGGGAGATAGGCTAGATGGACATCTTGTGCAAGGACATGTAGATGAAACAGGAACCTGTGTTGATATTGTAGAAGATAACGGAAGTACTATTTTTACTTTTGAATATGCTTCTAAAATGAATAATATAACGATCGAAAAAGGATCTATAACAGTTAACGGTGTTAGTCTAACTGTGGTGAACTCTTTAAATACTAAATTTAGTGTTGCAATTATTCCGTTTACATTAGAACATACAACTTTTAAGCAATTAAAAATTGGAGACCACGTAAATTTGGAGTTTGATGTTATTGGAAAATATGTAAGTAAATTACAGTCTTTAAAAAATTAATTCTTTCTGTTTTTTTAGACAAACTATATCGTATTGTGTTTAGAATGAATTTGTAAATAAAAACCCCTCCACTTGGAGGGGTTTTTATTATTTAATTACTCTTGTTCTTTTGCTCTGCTGTAAATGTGTATTTTCTTGATTTTTCCATCAACAATATTAACATCCGCAATTGAGTGCATCATAGTTTCTTTACCATCTATTGTATCGGTAAATTCGTTACCCGTAGTTAACCAATGGTCAAGTTTTCCATCACTTTGTGTAACAGTGTTTGTCACCATCCATTTTGTCTTCCAATTAGGAGAGCTTGATTTGAACCAATCTCCTAAAAATTGTTTGTGAGTATCACTTCCTTTACCTGTTGTTCCATTTGCGCGGTAAACGATTATGTCATCAGCATCCAATTCATAAATTTTCTCCAAATCTCTGTCATTGTGAGCTTGAACATAGTCCAGCCATATTTTTGTAATAGCGACATCCCCAGCAATTAAATTTAATTTTTCTCCCTTTTCGCTAAATTCGTAACCGATAACGGTTTCTTTCTCTTTAGGTAATTGACAAGATGTTAACATCATTGTCAGCAGTGTGATACATAAAATTTTTTTCATAATTAATAGTTTTAAATGTGTTCGTTAATAATCAACCCATATTAATAAGAGGTGTTTAAATTAATCAACCAATTGAAGTACCTCGTCATACCATCCATTAGCATGTTTGTTTAAGACATTTCCGATATGTCTCTTAAATGCTCCCGTTCCATTAATCGCATCGTACTTCTTTTGGAAATTTTCAGGCAAACCATTATTTCCGTTTTGAAATCTCGTGAATGTTTTAAAAGGATACACCAAAGTAATATCCTCCCTGTTTTCACTTCTAAAAACACTTTCGTAAACTCTCCTTGGGTGAGTTGCTTTCATATCAGAAAGAGCTTTCCCTATTTTAGTAACCGCTTCTAATACTTTTTGATAACTTTCGTTGTCTTGTTTAATCTTAAAGGTTCTCCAAAGAAGATATTTAGAATCACCCCAAGATTTAGGCGAATAGCTAGCGTTCCAATTAAGCCTTGCTAATTTCATTGATTCTCCGGTAACATTATTTCTGATGTTTTTTTGCCAATCTAAAAGATGATTTTCATCTGGACTATTATCATAGTCAGCTAAGGTCATTGGGCCATTTAACCAAACATATTGTCCTGAATGTGGACCAATAAGTACATTGTAGAGCGATGCTATTGTTTTTCCTTCGCTATGATATTTCGCGTTATGAGCCTTAACGCCATCAATTAGCATTTTTTCTTTAGTCTTTTCAGGAACTAAAAATGCATTCTCGTAAATCACTTCTTGATTTTGTGAAAAAACAATAGATGTGAAAAATAGTAAAACTAAAAAAGATTGAATTTTTTTCATTGTAAATGTGTTTAAGGTTAATTTTTCGGATACTTTACTTCAAAGATAACAATATTAATTGCGTAACGCAACTAATATTGTTATTGTTAATTTCCTTCATAGTTTTCTGCGACCACCATCACATTGTTTATTACAGGAACATCATTAATGGAAGGCTAAAGCCTTTAGAGAGAAATAACGTGCTATAACACCGTACAAAATTAATTGCTTTGTTTTGGCTTATTTACGAAAGTCCAAACGGACTTTCTATCTGTAAATTATTTATTAACTTTAGTGTTTAAACACAGCAACTAATCTTGTACAACAACGCTGTAGCACATTAAAAAATGACCTATGAAACAGATATTGACCAATATAGTTTTAATCATTTCAGTACTTGGGTTCGTCTCTTGTGACCGACCAGATTGTAATAATACAAATCTGATATTTGAAAACAACATGCCAGATTCAAGGGTATACAAAGACGAATTAGTCAAGCGATTAAATTATATTGACCAATCAAAATTGACTTATTGGCTTCAAAAGTATGATGACCAAAATGGAAAAGAATCCTTATACTTTCACCTCCAAGGTGATGGATTATGTGCTATTCTCCATTTAACCATTAATGATTGGAATAAATTAGAAAATGTTAGAGAAAGAAAAGGAGTTGGTCGTCGAGGAGCAGAATTCACGAATTTAAAATTTAAAATTATTAAGGACTCAGTATCAACTGAATTTATCTATAAAACATTTGATAGGATAATTGACTAAAAAAACGTGCTACAACACCGTATAAAATTACTTGTTCTCAATGTTTGCAACTTGCAAACATTTATGAAAACAACAACAAACAACAACAAATGTGGACAAATAGAAGAAGAAAAACACCTCTTAAAAAATTAAAATGAATCTTCTATTTCCTGTCGTAAAACAGGTTTTATGGAGGGGTAAAAGTGTAAATATTTGTTTATCAGAATCCTATAAAAAAGAAAACCCCTCAATTAAGAAGGGTTTCATTTGTGGACCCACCAGGGCTCGAACCTGGGACCCTCTGATTATGAGTCAGATGCTCTAACCAACTGAGCTATGGGTCCATTTTTAGTGTGGCGAAATTACTCTTTTTTTAATTTACACCAAACATATTTTTTAAGAATGTTTAAACTTTTAAACATTTCTTGTCATCAATGCTTTTCCAAAGTTAATCAATCCTTTTTTAGCATCATCAGAAATTTGCATAGACTCTAATACGCCAAAAGCTTTTTGGCTGTAGTTATTTATCTGATTTTTAATATGATTAGGGATGTTGTATTTGCTAAAAATTTCTTTTATTTTAGTAATCTTTTCTTCGTTGTTTTCTAACTTTTCCTGGAACAATTGATGTAAAATGTTTTTATCATCGAATTCAGCTAATTCTAAAGATTTTAGAAATAAATAGGTTTTTTTATTTTCAATAATATCCCCACCAACTTGTTTTCCAAAAGTTTCAGGGTTTCCAAAAGTATCTAAATAGTCATCTTGTAATTGAAAGGCAATTCCGAGGTTTAACCCAAAATCATATATTTTTTGTGCATCAGCTTCATTTGCGTTACTAACAATTGCTCCCATTTTTAATGCCGCTCCAATTAATACGGAGGTTTTTAAAGAAATCATTTTAATATACTCTTCTATGGTTACATCATTTCTAGTTTCAAAATCGACATCTAGCTGTTGTCCGTCGCAAACCTCTAAAGCTGTTTTGCTAAATAATTTTGCTAGTTTCTGAAATGTTTCTGCGGGATAATTCTCAAAATACTGATATGCAAGAATTAACATCGCATCACCAGATAATATACCCGTATTGGTATTCCATTTTTCATGCACTGTTTCTTTACCTCTTCTTAGTGGTGCATCATCCATAATATCATCATGAACTAAGGTGAAATTGTGAAACATCTCTATTGCATAAGCAGCAGGAAGCGCAGTTTTAAAGTCGCCAGAAAATATTTTTGCCGCCATTAAAGTTAAAACAGGTCTAATTTTTTTACCAGGTAAGCTTAAAATATAGCGAATCGGTTGGTAGAGGTTTTTAGGTTCTCTGTTTAGGTCTTGAGCCTCTTTATAATTGCTGAACTCTTTTTGAAAAACGGTTAAATCCAAAGTGAAATATTTTAAGTACAAAAGTAGGAAAGATTTCAGACTGAACACCCTAATCTTAAATTATTGTTAAAACTTTGGAAACTTTTTTTGTTTTTAAAGTTTCCGTTCGTATATTTGCACTCGAATTATGAGAGATAAAATATTATTTAAGGCAAGTGAAATGTTTTTAAACCTTGGGTTTAAGAGTGTTACTATGGATGATATTGCAAATGAAATGGGCGTGTCTAAAAAAACGATTTACACTCATTTTGTGAACAAAACTGATTTAGTAGAAAAAGTGACTTTAGCTCTTTTTGATTTTATCAGTCAAGGAATTGATATGATTTGTTCCTTAGATCATAACCCGATTCAAGAGATTTATGATATCAAAAAGTTTGTGATGAAGCATTTAAAAGACGAAAAGTCATCGCCACAATATCAATTGCAAAAATATTATCCTAAACTCTATGCAACGTTAAAGAAAAAACAACTTGAAGTAATGAACAGTTGCGTGGAAGATAATTTGAATAGAGGAATAAAAGACGGATTGTATCGAGAGTCTATAAATGTTGAGTTTGTTTCTAGAATTTATTTTAACGGAATCAATGGAATTAAAGATCTCGAATTGTTTCCCTTGCAAAAATTCTCACTGAATACTTTAATGGAGTATTTTTTAGAATATCATTTGCGAGGAATTTGCACAGAAAAAGGAATAAAAACTATGAATCAAATAATTACAACAAACAAATTATAAAAATGCGAAATAAATTAGTACTACTATTTAGTTTTTGTTTTGTTAGCATCGCTTTTTCTCAAGAAAAGACTAAAAACTTTTCTTTAAAAGAAGCAATCAGCTTTGCTGTTAAAAACAATTACAGTGCTAAAACTGCTCAAAGCAATATTGAAGCAGCAAAGCAAAAACAATGGGAAACCACCACTATTGGACTTCCTGAGGTTAGTGCCAAGGTAAATTATCAGAATTGGCTTAAACAACAAATATCTTTATTGCCCGCAGAAATTACTGGAGGAATTCCAGGAACATTTATTCCTGTTACTTTTGGAACAAAACAAAACATAAATGCAGCGGTAACTGTGAAGCAATTGGTATTTGACGGTTCATATATAGTAGCGCTACAATCTGCAAAAACGTACTTAAACATCTCTAGACAAGCTAGTGAAAAAACAGCGCTAACAATTAGAGAGGGTGTAATTAACGCATATGGAAATGTTTTGCTTGCCGAAAAAAGTATTGAAATTTTAGAAGGAAACAAGAAAATTTTATTAAAAAACCTAAATGATACCCAAAAAATTTATCAAAATGGGTTGAATGAAGAAGAAGATGTAGAGCAACTGCAAATCACCTTAGCAAATGTAAAAAGTCAATTAAATAAAACGAAACGTTTAAAAATGATTGGATACAAAATGTTGAATTTATCGATGGGGAACCCTATTGATGATTTGATTGTATTGACAGACAATTTAGATTCTTTGATTTTAGATAATATTGATCTTAATTTGATTGGAGAATCCTTAAATGTAAAAAACCATATCGATTTTAAAATTGCAGAAAATAACAGAGAAGGGAATAGATTGTTGTTTTTACTAGAAAAGAGTAAAGCCCTGCCAACGTTAAAAGCCTTTGCTAACTTTGGGTATGCAGGAAACTCAAACTCATTTGATTTTCTTAATAATTCTCAAGAATGGTACAACTCTTCTTTAGTAGGTGTTAGTTTAGAAGTCCCGATTTTTAGCAGTTTTAAACGCCGATCTAAGACGCATCAAGCGAAGATTGAATTAGAGAATTCAGACATACAACTAATTGAGGTTAAAGAAAAACTAAGCTTACAAGCTGTAGCTGCTAAAAGTGATTATCAATTTAGCATAGAACAATATCAATCTGCCAAACAAAATTTAAAGTTGGCAGGAAGAATTGAGAAAAAGCAACAAATAAAATTCTTTGAAGGCGTTTCTTCTAGTTTTGATTTATCTCAAGCACAAAATCAATTATATACCCAACAACAAAATTATATTCAATCAATGCTCGCTGTTATTTCTAAAAAAGCAGCATTAGAAAACGCATTAAACATACCATTAAAATAATATATCAGGCATGAAATCAATTTATACATTAGTATTTGTATTCGTATTATTTATCTCTTGTGGAGAGAAAAAAGTAGCTTCTGTAGAAGGAGTTATTGCAACGAACGATATCGTAAAAATCAAAGCTAAAAAAGTAGAGATAGAAACAAAACAGCAAGAATTGGAAGAGCAACTTAAAATGTTGAACACCAAATTAGATGCTTTAGATACCAACAAAAAAGCTCCTTTGATTACAACCTTTAAGGCGAAAGAAGTTGTGTTTACTCACTATTTAGAATTACAAGGAAATGTAGAAACAAAACAAAACATTTTAGTATATCCAGAAATGCCTGGAATCTTAGCAGCCGTTTTTGTAAAAGAAGGGCAAGCGGTTAAAAAAGGAGCTGTTTTAGCAAGAATTAATGATGGGGGTTTAAGCCAACAATTATCTCAGTTAGAAACACAAGCAGAATTAGCAAGAACAACTTTTGAGCGCCAGAAAAGATTGTGGAATCAGAAGATCGGTTCTGAAATGCAATATTTACAAGCCAAAGCTCAATATGAAGCGCAAACAAAATCTGTTGAGCAAATAAAAAGTCACCTAGAAAAAACAACAATTTTAGCTCCTTTTGATGGGGTAATAGATGCTGTTTTTAAAGAGCCAGGAACTGTAATTGCTCCAGGAAAAGGAGCTGAAGTTTTTAGAATTGTAAACTTATCTAACATGTATATTACGGCTGAAGTTCCAGAAAGATATATTGCGAGTGTTACTAAAAATAAAAAAGTGAAGGTTTCATTTCCGGTATTAGGATTAAATGTAAACAGTACAATTAGACAAGTATCTAATTTTATCAATCCAAGTAATCGCTCTTTTAAAATTGAAGTTCCGGTTGCTAATAAAAACGGAAACATTAAGCCAAACTTAACGGCTAGACTTCAAATTAACGACTATACAAATAACAAAGCCATCTTAATTCCGCAAAGTATTATTTCAGAAAATGCGAATGGAGAGCAATTTATATATGTGGTTAAAAACAAAAAAGAAAATAAAGAAGCTGTTGCAGAAAGAGTGGTTATTAAAACGGGGAAAACTC
>Ga0308009_10000405_pt1 | contig 32466 bp, 15 predicted proteins | sample Neamet127_FD_203134 | JGI IMG/M metagenome (GOLD analysis project Ga0308009, IMG submission 203134) | Marine microbial communities from water near the shore, Antarctic Ocean - #127 | ecosystem: Environmental > Aquatic > Marine > Unclassified | place: Southern Ocean | collected 2014-07-24
CACACGGCATGCCAAGCTTTCCTGTGCCTATAAATCCTATTTTCATGTGGGTTCCTTTATATAATTAATACTTTCAAATTTTTCAATATCTAAGAAAATCTGTTGGGGATATACTTCATCTTCGTTTATATATGTAAACTTTTCTATTTTATTGGCAGAAACTACTAACGGGTCAACCCACCAGTCTTCAAATGGCATCCATATTAATTTACCGTCAGAATCTTTGCTACAACATGCAACATTCTTAACTACTAATTGATATCCGTAAGATTCTAAAATTTCACGCGATTCTTCTGCAACTGATGTATCACTTTGCCAAACATCTGTTTCAAAAGTAATAACAGAAAATCTATGTGTATCTAACGGCAATCGTTTAAGAACTTGTAGAGAAATTTCGGGAGGGTCTACATCAATTTGCAAATAATCTGTCTGGGCAGCAATATTCGAGTTATCAAATAAATTTTTATAATTAATAGTAGTAGCATCTGCACATATAAAATTACATAGTGGTCGTTGATCAACCCAAAATCTACTCCAGTCTTCGATGTCAATAGATAGACCGTTAAAATTAAAATATTCATTTAATGCAAAAGTGTTACTTCCGTGACATGGATGATTTGCTCCAATTTCTACATAGCTTCCGTTTTTTTTGCCATCTAACATAGTTAGTACAAATAAATCTTGCCAAGCTTGCGACGGAGTAATAGGAATAAGTTGCTGATCTAAAAACTTACTTTTAAATTTTTCAAAATGATAATTTCTGTCATAATTCCAATAAGCCATTAGTTAATCTCCTTTAATAGGTTTTTAAATCCCAATGTCCGTAACATCCTATATTAGGTCTTTTTTACCGTCAATACGTTCGTAATAATTATTAGGCATTGATAATATCCTGCAATGGATCAAATCGTACAGGACGCATTTTGTCTAAATTTGTAAGATAATCTTTAGTTTGATCTAACATGCTGCTCCAATCTTCGCTCATCATAAATTCAACCTGTGCATGCCATGCTTGTATTTCTGGATTATCAGTATGCTTACTCATAAAATTGTTTAGTTTTTCTGATATAGCTTGCTTGGACTTTTGCGGTAGCACTTTGGTAGATAGATATTTTGGCCAGTGCAATGTAGCAGCGTGGAATGTTCCGTTAGTTGTACGCTTACCTATTTTTTTATAATCTTGTGCCCAAATCCATTCGGCAAACTCAGGCATCCAATTTATGTTACACGCTTGTATAGTAGTGTTTATATCTATAATTATATCGCCGCCAGTGGTGTTGTCATAGATTCTTAAATGTTTTTCAATTTCGTCCCACTTAGAAGGATACCGAATATAAGAATTTAAATCTCCGTATGCATCTAAACTAAGCATAATATGACATTTTTTAAAATGTGTCCAAAGTTCTAGTAGTTCTTCGTCAACGATTGTTGCATTAGTGTGATATCTAATTTCAACATTTTTAGCATGATCAATTTTTACTAAGTGTCTAATTAGTGCTTTGTGTTGTTTAATTAGCAGAGGTTCGCCGCCTCCGAATATTAAGTCTTTAATATCAGTTGCAGATTCATAAAAACTATCCCAAAATGCCTGATTTTTATACCATTCAAATTGTTCTATTACAATTTCACTTTTGTGCTTCCAGTCCCATTTTGCATCAGTTGTAAGATTCGTTGCTAGTATCTTTGAATCTCTTAACCATTTACTACTGTCATGAGGACGACACATAATACATTGTAGATTGCATGTATTTCCTAATCTAAAATCTACACTAACAATGCCGCTATCGAGCGAGCCGTCTTCATTAGTATCATCGACTATTTTTCTTAGCTCATGTAGCTTAATAGGGCTCCAGTTATTAGCCCATACTTCGTTTTCGTTCTGTCTATGACTTTTAATACCTGCTGCTTCTTCTTTATAGCAATTAGTACAATAAGACACTTCCTGCTCGGCTAACATTTTAAGACGCACATCTTTATATTCTGGGCTATTCCATATTTCTTCCCAAGTCATATCGTTTAGGTTTAATTCTGTAATAGGTGTTGCTACACAACATAATTGCACAGCGCCATTAGTCTGTGTAGCACAGTGAATCCAAGGCATAATACAAAATTTCTCAGATTTTTTTAGTTTATCAAGTATGTTTGACATTAATGTTCTCCGTGTAAGCAATTATATAAATCTGCTTTTAAATTTTTAAATATTTCAACATGATTGTGTTGTTTAAGTATCTTATAGTTATGTTCAAATATAGGACGCATTTCTGTCATTAGTTCAGTTAATCTATCTTGTGATAGACTAGTAAATGCTTTAATACTTTCTACTGCCGTTAGTAGTCGTTGCTTATCATCTTCAATACTATCGTACGATTCGTCAATATAATCGCCGAACGTTTTATAACCTAATTTTTGTAGTAGGTTAATTGTGCCTGGGCGGCCAAGTACAACAAAAGGTTGGAAGAAAATCATAGGCTTAAATATTTTTTCACTAAGAAATAACGTGTTTTCTCCTTGGGCAACGCCTTCAAAAAATGTTTCTGTAACAATATACAAATAACTAGAATAATATTTTTCTGTCTTTCCCCATTCGTTTGCAGCAGGATTATCAATTTCTGGATTTATCCCGTCATCAAATTTTAATGGAAGGTTTGGTTTAATATCATTGGTATACTTGTCAGAAAGTTCTGGATAATCATTAAGGAAATTTTCCTCTACCCAGGTTCGGTACCACTCGTTGTAACTACCATTTAATGCACTTGTAAGAATTCCTTGATCTCGTAAGTCATACAAACTAGTAACTACTGCATGACGGTGTATAGAAGGTCGTCGGTTAAGACAAATAAATTTATGCGGCCTAGTATCTGTAACGTGTGAAATGCTGTTATTATAATGGTCGACTTGCTCATAGTTTGAAAATATCTGGCGTTCCCATGTATTATAAACAATTGTTTCATATTTTGGATTAGGGTAATAATTTCCAGACATAAACACTATAGAATTTGAATTAATATTAAATTTTGTTTCAAGTATGCCAGCTAGTTCGTCCCACCATGACCAAGTCCATCCTTCAAATGGATTAATTAATATAACTTTACATTGTCCGTCTTTAATTTTTTGCACTATTTCAGGGCTTATAGTGATTTGATCAAATACTTCTCTAACTTCCCATAAACTAACAACTATAGGATAAAAAAACTTTTCTGTTTCTGGTATCTTAGATGTTTTTTGATAAACTTTGTCAAACTCGTCCCACATTGCATAAAGCCCTCTGGGTTGCCAGTCGTTGACAAGATACCGCTCTATTAAATCTTTTTTAAACCCATTTACATAAAATATTTGATCTGTATCGAGTTCAAGATATAGTAAAGAAGTATTAGACATCTTTTAATTCCTCAATAAATTGTTGCCGATCTGTCCTAGAAGGATTCTGATATATTGCTTTAAAGAACTCGCTTTGCTGGGCATCAAGAGGATTTACTGCAATTGGAATGTCTAATTCATCAATAAGACTGTTACCTAACCGTTGAATTGATTCTAACAAGTTGTCGTCATTTATATGTACACTAACTGTTTTATCCCAATACTTGTTTAAATATTTAAAGTCTCTTACTTGAACATAATCCCAGTCTGTACACATTGTCATATACAGTCCTTCTCTAGCGCCGTATATTGCCCATAGACCATTTTCTACATCTGCGCCTATCATAGTCCAAATATACAACCAATGTAAACAGCGCCAGTGATTGTTAATAAATTCGTCTTTAGTGATCCTAACGCCACGGTCAGTTGCAAGCTTTACTCCTTCTCTAAAGCCTGCTCTCCACGCTTGTCCAGCAGTTTCGTTGTTGTATACGTCTGAGTAACAGCTATTCATTTGTATATATTTTGCATCCCAGCAAAAGTCTACTTGTGCATGTGCATTACTGGGGTCAGCATTTTCATGTGTGCGCATATTTAACACATAATCTTTAGGCCAACATTTAAGTCCGCCATTGCCGTACATTAGTCCGTTTATTTCGTTTCTGCCGCACCAGCTTATTACTGTGCTTGTTAAGTCTTCATGTTCGTCAAAATCAATTACTTGATTTAAGAAATCTTCGCGGATTCTATTGTCTCCGTCTACTGTGATAAATCGATCTGTTTCGCTTAGTCTAGCACATGCTTTATGTGCAGCATCGCTGCCATCTACTCCGTGTACACGTTTTGCCCAAGGAACTATTTTGCATAAGTCTGCATAGTTTTTTTCTGCGTTTGGTTCATCGTAACTTAGATAAATGATGTCGTAGTCGATTGGCTTGAATTTTGCCATTAAATAACCTCGTGTGCGTAACTATCAAAATATTTTGCTGTGTATATACTTACATTTTTTGGGTCAGCTTCTGCTTCAGTCTTGAACGGAATAACACAATCATTGTCTGCTAATAAATCAGATACTGTAAACTCTAAGCTTCGGTATAACACATTAGGATCATACTTTGCTGTAACACTAAAATATAATGTTTCGTTAGATCTATATCCGCTAGTTTGTAAAAACTTTTTGGTATAAGGATTAATTATCATACTCCATGTTTTGTTTTGTGTATTCTGCTGAACAATAATATCATAGTCCTTTTCAGTCTGCGCTTGATACAATTGTTTGCCAGATAGTATAATCTGACCATTTTTTAAATCACTTGTTTTAATTAGATTTAATTTTAGATCTTCGTATTCAACTTTTTCTTGTATACTGAGTAAATCGATTTTAATTACATTTTCGTTATTGTAATACATTAGTGTATTAGCACTATTAAAAAAGAATATGCTAGTTTTATCTTTATTAAAATCATCAAGGATAACGACTACACTATACAATTGGTTATTGTCCAACAACATATCTCCAATAGTCAATAGATCATTAAACTCCAAATTTTTATTCTTGTCATTGTATAATTTTACATTTTTAACAATTACTTCAACATTGTCTATTGCAAACTCGGTATCTACATCTTGATCATTTAACATCTTATAAACAATGCCATTTAGCCAAACATGCTGCCCTGCAAGATGCGATAATTCTTTATACCATACATCTACATGTATGCCTACATATTCAGGTTGCATTGCTATTTTTTCTGCAGATTGATTTTGTGTAGGTAAATCAGTTATCAACACATCTTCAACAAATATCTTATGTGATGCTATGTCAAACTGTGTATTTGCTAATATATCAGTTGTAAGTTTGTAAATATTATTATTATTCCATATACAGTGTCCTTTAGAATAAGCATGAGTAGAATCATACATATAAACTTCAACACCTTCGTATACATGTTCTAAAGAAATGTGGCCGTCAAATGTATTCTTAATAATAGGTAACTGGTAATTCATTGTAGCAGCAGTATTGTGACTATCATCATATGCTACTTCTTTTAAACGAATTTGTTTTAAGCTAACATCGTATGTTATAGTAAATTCTTCAGTCCTACGTTGTCCACTAAGGATAGGCAAGACTTCTTTAGAGTCAACTTCAAAAATTGCACTTCCTTCTTCAGGAATATTTTTTGAGCTAATTTTATGTATGTTGCCGTTTTCTTTATTGTAGTACACATAGGACATTGTACTAACTACACCAGTACTAAATTTTTTAAGTAACGCTTGTAAATCAGACATTTGATAAATTCCTATATCTTTCTAAGGCAGGAGAAGATTCTATAAAGTCTTTTTCAGTATAATGTAGTATTCCCGTTTGAGCATAATTGCCAAGCTTAACACTACCGTCTTTTGAAATATAGATACCTATTTGATTTTGCCAGCTTGTTTGTACTTCATTCCACCCTTGGCAATATGGTTTCATATGAGTGAAGCTAGGAAATTTAGCAACTTTATTTGTAATAGAAAATTCACAATTTAATATCTTTACTACAATAGCAGTACACACATCCATGCTTACGTGCTTAGGACGAGTTGCGCCCTCTAAATGTTGTTCGTAAAATGTTTCCCAGTTGTTTACTACTAATTCTAGCCACTGATAAAACTCTTGTGCAAATTCACACTTTTTAAAGTAGTGTAATCCACTAAACAAGTTAGGAAGATTATTAGCAATAAATGTTTGTCTATAGTAACTAGTATCAGCAATTTCGCCGCTGTATGTTAATACATTGCTAGTATAAAATACTTCATAATTAGACAAGAAGTCCCACCATACGTCGATGTTTTGCAATACTAACATATCGGTATCCATTACAATAGTTTCATCGTAAGGACTAGCATGGTAAAGTTTCCAGCGATTTTCTACTTTCCAATCACTATCTTCAGCACTGTCGCCGAACGGAATAGGAATAATTTTATCAAAAAGGCTCACATATTTTTCTGGTACTTCGTCATCTGTAATTATACTAATGTTAGTGTCATTATGCACACACAAACTCATTGCTAGTAGTGCAGATTGCTCTACATAATCGTCGGTTGCATTATTTTGTGCAAGAACTACAATTCCTTTAGTCATTTGCAAACTCCTGATCAATTATTCTGTTAAGACTGCTTTTATTCATTACGTGAATGGTTTGGCCCGAGGTCTTTAGTGCAGTATACTCTCCTAAATAATCTTTCTTTTCTACTAAGAACATCATTTCGTCTTCTTTTAATTTCCATAGGACATCTTTATCAGTAGTATACATCATACTACCAGGAAGTTGTTGTGCAAAGTCGCCTTTCTGAAACCCATTCATTATATGAATTGCGATACTAAAGGCAAAGTCATTCCTAAATAATCTGGAAGTTATTTGGTACACACGTCTGTAATGATTCCATTCTTGCTCAATGTGCTTAATTAAATCAAAGAAGATCTTGTTGGCTTCTGTCTTTTTAAAATACACAACAGTTGCCCAGTAAAAGTCTATGCTTGTATCGCTTATTTTATCGAATTCAGTTTCGTCACGTACTTTTGCTACATCATTAGACTTTTTATAAATTGATAAGTCCGATTTTGAAGTAAATACCGACTTTAGTAAACTATTGGAAATGATGTAATCAGTATCTAATAATAATGTTTCATCGTATGGGCTAAGATCGTATACATTTGCACGATTAGCATTTTTAAAACTTGCTGTTTTCTTAGAAAGGGCACCGTCAAAGAAATATCGCATATTAGAGTCAGCTGTATACTCTAACTTAATAACATTATCAAAGTCGTCATTGCCAAATGCTGTTTCTAAGTACTCTGAACTGTCGGTGGCAATAGTAACAGGAATATTTAAATATTTGTTTATCCGTTTTGCAAGGAATACAGCCTGTTTTACATAATCAATATGTCCGTTATTTCTTGCAATTAAAAATGCACCTTTATTCATAGTCGACTAATTTCTCTACACTTCTATTCTTTTTAAGACTATTATACGCAGTGTAATAATTATTAGATGCACTAGTGTACTTGTTTATAATTTCACTGTAAAAGTCAGCTAAGTCTATTACCATACACGGAATATTATTGTCGTCTGTAATAACAACTTCATCCTGATTAGCAGATATCATTGTACTCACAAACGTAATTAATTCACGAGTAAGTGTAAATTGCGATCCATTATAAAAGTGTATTAATGATTCTTGATATTTTTCAGCTAACAATCGTTTCTGATTACTCAGTGTTAGCATGTAATTAGAAAAGTCTAGTGCTTTCTCTAAACGCTCATCCATAGTTAAACTCCTAGTTTATTATTACTACTAGTATATATTAAAATTAAGGGTTTGTCAAGCGGAGATTGGTTAGGAAAGCCCGCTAATTAAGGTGCCTATTATTGAAGAAGTGCCGACTACTGCATTGTGTGTTGTACCATTAATAGATATCTCACTACTTGCAGTCGCAGTCTCTACGATACTATTAAATGCTCCTTGAACTGTTTCGTCTATGCCAAAATTTGTATCGTTTGGTAGTCCATCTACAAATTCTACTTTAAATTGTATTGCAGATGTTGTGTTACCTGTTACATGCTCTTTTGCATACACGTTGTATCTATTACGGGCATATACTGATCCGCCAGATCTAGAATACACTAACTGATAGCTATTTGTAAGATCATAATTGCCTATACTAGATCCTGTTCCAACTCCTGCATTATTTGACGTTGTTTCTGCTTTGAAACTTGTTGATCCCATAGCGTTTAATACCGTTTGCCAGTCAACTGTTTTAGCTTGGCTTCCTGTATAATTAACTGATGCACTTAACCGTATTTGTCCGCCTGCATTAAAAAAGTGACGTCTTTGTAAAGCACTAGTAAAGGTAGTTGTAAAAATAGTACTAATTGTATTATTCCAAGTATAAGCGTCTAATCTTGTACTGCTTGCACTAGGCAATCCTTGAATAGTTAAATGTGCAGGATCAACTAGGAATCTGTCAGTTAGAATATTATTTCCTAAAGCTACTAATCCTATTATGTACGATTCTTCAATTTTATCAGCGGTTGCTGTGTTTGTATTATAATCGCCTATTACAAATGCATCGATAGCTGCTGCTGTACCTATTTGATGTGATCTTACTCGAATTAAATCGATATATAAATCTTCATAGTTTTGTGCAGTTACTTTGGATGCTGCTGCTGGTGTAGCAGATGTGCGTGTACCAACTACGGCATTTGTACTAAATGATTGTCCATAGCCATAACTTGGCGAGGCAATGACAGAAGTCCCAAGTACGGTATTTGTCACTACCCTAAGGGCGTTATATTCATCTGCTAGTACTGTTGTTGGCATATATCATCTCTTTTGCTATTAATGTATTTATTTAAAAATAACTTTGCGGCGTGTGGAATGATTATGCTAATGACGCTGTATTATAATAAGTGGGTGCAACTATTGTTACATCACCGTTTGCACGGTAATGTTGTAATGTGCTTTCAAGCCTGCCGTCAACATTATTATCGATATTGTTATCAAATACTACATCGTTAAATTCAATTCTAAAAATAATACGTGTAGGAATATCTGAACGTGCTTTAACAGTATAAATGTTGCCTGCATAAACTGCACTATATGTTCCACTGCCAATTTTTTGATATATGTTTTGATATGCACTTGTTAAATCATAATTACCAACTTGAGTGCCTCCGCCTGTTGATGATACTGTTGATTCTGCACTAAATTTTATTGTTCCAGCTTGGCTGCATAACTGGTTCCAGTCTAGTCCTTTTGGAGTAGATGCTGATGTGTTAGATGCACTTATCCTAAGCTCACTACCAGTATTAAAGAAGAATCTTCTAGCATCCTCTGATGCAAATGTAACTGTTACTTCATGAAAAAGTAAGCCATTCCAATTACTTGTTCTAGCACTTAATATTCCAGGCTCTAATGCTGCCTGACTTGGGTGCAAAACTGCTTTGTCTATTTGAACTTGTGACATAAGCGTTTCAAAGTCTATAATTCCCTTTTTCAATCCGTCTGGGTCCGAAGTTGTTACACCTAAATTATTAACAAATGAACTAGTTGCTTCGGCAACCGTATTAAGATTTTGTACAACTTGTGCAATACCAATATCGCCTACGCCAACTTGATGGACTCTTGCTGCAAGAATATCAGCATAAATTGCATTCATATCAGCTGCTTCAACAACATCTGCATTGCTAACAGGGGCACTGGTGACAGATTGTCCGTAGCCGTTCTGCCCTGCTCCTGTACCTAATATAAGTGCAATACTAGATTGTAGATTATTAATTCGTGCCGCTGTAATATCTGCCATTTTTAATTATACCTTAAGGACGCATTCTACTAATTTTTCTTCTTCTGAATCGTTTGACTCGAGTGCAATACCTACCATTGCTGTTGTAGCAACAGTTGAGCTAACTCCGTCTGCCCATGCATACACTGCTTGTCCTTTAGTAACAGGACCTTTAACTCTTACTGGTAAACGTCCTTTGAGTCCAATGTACTGACCATCTGCTTCGCTATTCATCATATATGCTGGATCAGTTGAGACAACACCAATACAATGACTGCTTGTAATTGCTGGCTCTACTTCGTGATCTGGATGATCGCATACTGCTACTGCTGTACCTGGAATTAATTCTTCTGATGTTGTATATTTTTCTGCTAAGTCAGCATAACGTGCTTGTGTTGCAACTCCTTGGAATAGTGTTGCTGCAATATTGCCTGTTGCATCTCTTACTGCTACTGTATTATTAGTTGCACTTGCGCTTGCACTACGGAAATCAGTGCCTACTCTCATCGTAGCTGCTTTTGATGCTTCACCTGTAAACGCTACTGCGTGTACATTTGAAAAACTTAGTGCAGCGGAGCCTAATGAAAATGTGTTATCTACTGCTGGGACTATGCCTGTTGGTACAACTGTACTAACGTGTGTTAACGCGCCTGCTGCACTAGTAACTTTGAGCTTAATATCTCCGTTAGTAGTAGTGTTTTGAATTACACCAGTATATCCATCTGTGTCAATTTTAACTTGCAAATCATTCGAGTCGCCAATTAAAATACCTGCATCTGGTACTTCTAATGCGCTTGTAAATACAGTATTACCTGCACCTGTTTGAATAAAGTTTGCTGCTGCTATGCCGCCGAGCTTTTCAGCGTTAGTTGCTGTACCATGAAATCTATCAGCTGTACTAGTAACGCCTGCCGTTGCTAGTTTGGTATTTCTTAGTGTAATACCTTTATTAATTCTATCATAGCCTTGAGCAATTAAAGCTGTTTGGCTTGCATTTAGATCAAATTGTATTGGACTTACAACAAATAATGTTTCATCTTCGATAACAGAAGCAATTATTCCTCTTGTAGCACTTGTAGTATCAAGAACTTCAAGGCTTTGCATTTGGGTTACACCTTCGCCTGCGTTCTGTGGTCCTATAAGTACAAAGACTGTGCCGTTATAAACGTATAGTTGATCGTTGCCGCTATCCCACCAAAAGTCGCCAATAGCTAAACCAGTTGGCTGTGTTATGCCAATTTCTGCTCCGCCTGTTGTGCGCCACTTTGCTCCATCATAAAACTTTAATTTACTTACTCCGCTATCAAACCAGACCTGACCGCTAATTGGTCTGCTTGGTTGATTTGCTCCGCTAAAGTTTTCCAGTAAAAACAAAAAGTTTTCATTTTGTATTTCGCCGTAACCTGCGTAGTTTTTACCGATGAATTTAAGATCAGTTGTTTGATCAACTGTTCCATCTTCCACTGTAGTTAACAGTGTGTTGTTATATCTATCTATTGCATATGCCATTATTTGTGTAACCCCTAGTGCTATTAGTATTATTTATCGTTTTTCTTAGTACGTGGTTGTTGACTGATAAGCCCATGTAGTTCCGTTGGACTTGTATGTCATCATTGCTCTACTAGGCGATAGGATAACTGTTCCGCTTGCTCCGCCTGCATCAAAAACAATGTCCTGTACTACTGATTCATTTTGTGTTCCGTTCGAATCAACAGCAATATAGCTTACATTCTTTGCACTTTCAACATCCACACCTTGCACTGTTGCTCCAGCATATGATGTTGTGTGTATACGTGCAAATTTATTAGTAGTTAAAGTTGTAGCAGGAGATAAGTCATTTAAAAATACCCCTAAAGCATTTTGTAGCGTAGGACCTACTCCCATGCCAGTAATATCCATACTAAACACTACTGGGTCTGTGGCAAGTTCTTGGTCTACGTATTCTTTAGTTGCAACTGTTCCTGCGGTTGATTCTGTCACAGCTAATCTTGCTGCTTCTCTAGCACTTATTGCTTTTCCTACACCAGTAATCTTCTGACTGTCAGTGATATTAATATCTGCTCCGCCAGTTATAGCAATACCATTAGTTGAAGTAATTGCCATATCATTAGTAGAACTAATTACTTTACTGTTAATATTAATTTCATCAACTTGTAGCACAGTAAGTGTACCAATTTGATCCAAGTCTAATGCTTTTGTAATATTAACTAGCGAGGTGTTTGTAAGTTTGTCGGCGCCGCCAATTTTATAAGTTTGATTAGTGCCTAATAAATCAAAGTTTACATTTGAAGTAAACGCATTTGTAGCAACTTTCCAAAGTATGTCTTTACTGCCGCCTTGGCTATTAATTTGTATGCCGGACTCGTCTGCTTGTGCATCAGTAAGTTCGGTACTGTCGTTCATTACACCAATTTCAATAATTTTATCTTCAACTCTAAGTGTAGTAATGTCTAATGCAACTTTATTACCTTCAACTACTAAGTCTCCTGTGACTCTTAAATCACCTTCTACGTCTAATGTATATGCTGGCAATCTGTTAGTTGTAAATATACCAACTCGGCCTGCGCTTGCATCTACGTAAATTGCATCGACTGAAATAGCTCCGAAGCTACTTGACTTAACTCGTAAGCTTAAATCGTGATCTGTAAGTTGATTCTCAATATAAAATCTAGGACCAACAACTTTTTGTACGTTATTTTGTGATAAGCCAATTGTTAGGCCACCTGAGTTTTGTATTGTTAGTGTACCTGTTGTGATACCGTCGGCAGTTGATGGAAGGAAACTGTCAGCAGCTCGAACTATGCCGCCTGCAGTAACAAGTGCGTTTGCAGAATCTGCAATACCTCTGTATTTAAAGTTAGCAGTATCAATAATATTCATACCAATTTTGATAATACCATTTGGATTCGATGCTGTAACTAATCCTATTACACGCTGCGCATAAATTGGGGTAAATTCAATGCTACTAATTACTGCTGAAAGAGTTCCGCCTACATATAAATTTGCAACTGTACGTGATCTACTCTGAGAATCAAGTATACTACTAATTTCAAATCCACTCTTTCCTTGTGTTTCTGTATATTGCGGACCCATTAGCATTAAATCTGTGCCATCAAATGCATAAACTTGGTTATTTAGGTTATCTATCCATAAATCGCCTGCAACCATTTGAGGACGAGTGTTTTGTACAATAGGGCCGCCGCTTGATTTCCAAACTGAACCGTTATACACTTGCAATCTTTGATCTGTACTATTCCACCATAGTTGCCCAGTTAAAGGATTACTGGGTGCAGAAGTACTACTAAAATTTTCTAGTAATTTAATAAAGTTTTCATTAAAATACTCGCCGTATCCAGTATAGTTTCTACCAACTAATGTAAGGTTTGTACTAGCTGTATCAATTTGCCCGTCAATTAAGTCTAGTAGCAATGTGCCGTCTGTTTTGTTTAGTTGATAACTCATGTTATGCTCCAGTATAGATAATGTAATTGACTGCTAAGAAAGGATTCATAACATTTAATGGTGTGCCTAATGTTGCATCTGTTTTTATGCCACCACTACTTGCAATGCCTTGTGTTCCACCTAACCCTGGTTCAATCGGAAGTTCAATAGCATTGTCATCGACTGGTACACCAGCACCAACTCTAACACCATAAAACTGTGTGCCACTTGCGCCTTCTAAATCGTGCTCATGTTCTGGCAAATTGTCAGTTGCAACTACTATCGATTCTACTCCTGCGTTGCCGCCAATGGCATCAGCAGCAATATCAGTTACTCTGTTCGCTCCTGGTCCGCCCATATTATCAAGACCTAATGCGAATCTGCCTCTAAAGTCTGGCAATGTAAATTTAGCAACACCATTATCGCTAACTAAACTAGCATCTTTAAAGTTATGTTGAATAGTAATCCATAATTCATTGTAATCAGACTTATTAATTTCTTGTCCATCACATAGTAGCCACCCTGTAGGTGCTTCTGCGCCACCAAATGGCATCATTGCGCCTGCTGGCACAAGTGGAATTGTCTTTAAGAAGTTACGCTTTGTAATTTTACGAACGCCAGTAGTGCCAGTAGTTACATTTAGTAGTAATTCGTCAGCGTTGGCTGCATCATAAGTAACTTCTTTATTACTAATAAAACTATCAGCAATACTTACTGCAAAAGTTTTTGTACTTCCGCCAGTTTGTCCGTCGAATTCAAAACTGCTTGGTGTAACATCGCCGCTTAGAGCAAATGTTGTAGCACTAGCAAGCCTATCTGCACTACCTGCTCTGCCACTAACTGTGCCACTTACGTTACCCTGGATATTACCAAAGAATGTTGTAGCATGTATTTGATCGTATTTGTTAATTGAGGTACCGATATTTCGTGTACTATTACTATCAGGAGCAACATTACCAGTTTGTAGTATGCCGCCGATATCTGCGTCACCTCCGATATAAACGTTACGTGCAACACCTAAGCCGCCTGCTGTTGTGATGCTGCCTGTTCCAATTGAAGACGAATTTTCAGTACTCGTAAGTTGGAATGTACCCGATTCTGGTTCTCCAGTTTTTGGAGATATTTTAACATTTCCTTTTACATCAACAGTTTGCTCCGGAGCAGGATTATTGAATCCTACATTGCCGCTACTATTAATACTCATAATAGTCGGAGTTAAGTTTCCGTTACGCATTCTAATATCAATACTTGAGCCACTAGTGTTATGCTGTATAACTCCAGTTTCACCGTCAATACCTAAACTTAATTGCCCGCCGGTACCAATTTTAATACCGTCATTGCTTTTAACACTTAATTGATAATCTGTACTACTTGCTGCGTTGCCTCTTAAAAAATTACTTGCTGGTATCGATGTGTTTCCGACTACTAATGCTTCTGCTTTTTCGGCAGTTCCGTAATATTTTAGTGCTTGTACACCAATAATTGCTTCGTTAGCAATATTCATACCAGGGTTAATACCTGTTCTAAATCCTTTTATTGAAGTTTTAGGAACAAAGCTCTGGCTACTAATAATAATTACTGGCTGATCTTCGACCTTAATTGATAATACATTGTAAGTTATATCGTCAGTACCTATAATTGCCTGGGCCTGGGCTCCTGTTAGTAGACCATCACTAAAGTCTGGTCCAACAAGTACCCACGAGCTGCCTGTAAACAAATATAGCTGCTGACTTTCTGTGTTAACCCACAAGTCGCCTGCGCTTGAGTTTGCTACTGCCGGAGCAGCACTTGCTTTTTTAAGTCCGCCGCTTGCTACCCAGTTAGTTCCGTCATACACTTTAAGTTGATCTACTCCTTGAGTAGAGTCATACCAAAGTTGTCCTTCTACTGGACGTAACGGTGCTGTAGTATTTGCAAAGTTTTCTAATAAGTGTAAAAAGTTTTCATTTACTGCTTGACCGTATGCTGTTGTGCCACGACCAGGAAAGTTTAAAGTAGTTTCACTATTAAGAGTGTTATCAGCAACAATTATTGTTCCTTTATTAACAGTGTCAGTGTAGCTTATTGTATATGGCATAGTTTATTCCTTACCCTGCCAAACTTTGTACACGCACTGTGTAATCAATTTGGATTAATCTGTTAAGTGACTTTTGAACTGGGTGGAAAATAACATGTGTAATCAGTCTGCCTGTTCCGGCTGCACTATAGCTACGTAATCCTAATTCATCAAATACATACGCACTGTCTGTTGCACTTGCAGTATCAAATGCATCTTGTCCATTTGGTTCACCGTAATCTAATAAACAACTTACTACAATATCAGTATAGTTTGTTCCACTAACATGTCTAGTTTCTAGTTTGTTTCTTGCAGGATCAGTGTTGTTTACACTTCTGTCGTCAACAACCTTAGTATAGGTTTGATTGTATAGACTTGCATTAGTTCCTGTGCTATTAGGTGTTAAATATGTAATAATACCAGTTGGATCGACGCTTGTTCCGCCGTTTCCAAAGCTCATTTCATATATAAATCCTGCTCCAGCGTTTGCTAAACTATCTGCTAGTGCAATACTCATATTCTCATAATGGATTGCATTGCGCTTGTCAATGTATACCTTTTGTGATTCAGGGTCAAATATCTTAATATGTCCCTGAACTAGTACTCCGTTTGTGTCCTGCATGTTATCGCTCATTTAATTTTTTCCTATACTGTATTTATTCAGGTAGCTCAGATGTTCCTGCACGTAAGAATCTTGCAATACTATTTTCTGTATCACCCAATGATTCTCCGAAAGTTGTCCAACTTTGGCCCACTTTTTTCACAATTGTTACTCTTGTATCTTTTGCAGGAGTTGCAAGTAATGTAATTACGTTAGTTTCTGTATCAAACGTAAAGTCTGCTACAATTGTAGTATCCCCTTCTGGACTATCTAGTGCAGTTACAGGATTAAACACATCTAACGTAGTCTTACGCATACGTGTGCCTGCCACAAACACTTCAATCTCATTAATTGATGCAACAGGGTAACTAACTGTAAACTCGCTTGTAGCGCCGTCTGCTGTAGCGTTATGGGCCAAGGTTTGATCTTTATAAGGTATAGTTTTACTTATGTTCTGATCGTATACCTTAGTATCTAATGTGTAAGTATTCTTAACTCCAGTACCTAATGTCCCTCTACGTAGTTGGCGCAGTGTATTACTTTCTTTTACAAAGTACTCAATGCGCTCGCCATCAATAAAGATTACACCAGGTAAATTTTGTCCCTTGTTTGGATCTGACAACTGGCTTGCATCGGTTAACTCAACTCTTAAATCGTAATAATTTAATGGTTGTGCTAGTTTAGTAGCTGCTTTATCAAGACGCTTAAAATGTGTCCTATTCAACATATCTTTAAACTGTCTATATGCAAATTTAGCTGTACTTGCTGCAGAAGTAAAGTGAATAACGTCTATAATATCATCAGCTGCTGGTGTTCTTACTAATTGAACTTTTAGCCTGTCACTAGTTATAGCATAGTCTACACTAGGTGTTAACAGTTCGCCGTTTACACTTACCCAAACATATTCTGCATCAATTGCAGGCTTACGTAACGTAATTTCACCAACTGTTAATCTATTGTACGTAACATAATCAACATCTGTTTCAAGTAGCGTAGCTCTGTTAACTACATCATAAGTCATACGCTCAAGGCCTAGCAAGTTGTGGTTAGTAAATTGAATTACTTCAATTACTGCTCCAGCTGCTGGTGCTGCATCTAATGTTATTGCAGTTCCATTTAACCTATATGCACCGTCTGTTATCACATACATTTCTAGTAAGTCGCCAGGTGCTCCGACTTCGTCTGCTAGTGTAATGGCGCTGTTTGCAATTTCAAAACGCCATTGTAGCGGAGTCGTAATTGCAATGCCATTTAAGAATATCTTAACATCAGAAACATCTAAACTACCTGCTGGCATCTGGAATATTTCTAGTGGAAATTCTCTTTGACTGTTTGCAGGAATCGTATACTGTATATTGTATCCTGCACTTAAAATAGTATTATTTACTTTAACAATTACATTATGTTCTGTTGGTATAGCATACAGTGGTGCATTTGCTAGTGTAAATACCGTTGTTGCTGCATCGCCAGTAAACGTATCTTTAGTAATTTGACTATAGTTAATTTGTGTATTTGCTGAGAACACAGTATAATTAATTACATCACCTACTGCAACAACTTCATCAAATCTGATAGTTGTCTTAGGACCAGTTTCTGATTTAAACGCTATAACTGTTTGTTGTACTCCGTTAATGCTTGCGTAAACAGTTACGTTAGTTTCCCAATCAACTGTAGTTTCAAAATCAGTAGCGGAACCATCACCAATTAGCTGTCCAAAGTCTAGTATATTCTGTGTACCTTGCGCAACTGTTACAATACTAAGTTCTGCTCCTACTGTTACTGTATTAAGTGTTACTTCGCCTGCAGCCCAATTAATTGTATAATCAGTTTGTGGTAATATATTATTAGCAACTTTTACAATTACAGCATCTTTACTATTTGGAGTAACTCCTAATCTGTAAGTTAGATTGCTGTTAGCTTGCATTATATAACTTTGACTGTTAATAATACCCTGGCCTTTACTGTCTCTTGTAAATACCTTGATATCTAATGTGTCTAGAATCTGTCCAGGTACAATTTCCTCAGGGCCTCCTGAAGTAGTAGGTGTAACAAAACCGTCGCCGTCTACAATAATTTCTTCTGCTGCAATACCACGTGCTGATGTGTAAGATAAGTTGCCGCCACTTAGTGCAGTATCATAACTGTTAGTATCAGGAATAACACTACCATCACTTGAGGTTTTTCTTACAACGAATATATCGTTGTCTAATAGAGTTATTTCTAAGTCTTGTACATATACTATGTCAGTTATGCCATCGCCTGTAATACTGTTTGTAATAGCATTTACATTAGTTGCAGTTCCTAAATCAAAGTTAGGATCGTCAATTCTTACGCCGTTTTTATAAAGATTATAAACAACTCCATCTGCTAATGGAGCACTTAATTGTACTGCAATTGTAGATCCGTCTGCTGTAAATACTTCATCTTCAAAAGTATTATCAAATTCATCCCAATTATCAGTATACCAGCCGGCTGTGTCAAAACCAGCAGGGCCATCAAAGTCAAAACTGCGTACTTCAACTCCGCCATAATCTGTGCCTGTCATTAATTGTGCAAAATCAGTGCCATACATGCCTGCCACTGGATTGTATGCATGTGTTATTCTATCTTCTGCACTTAACATGCTTAAAGGAATGTTGTATTCAACACGCACAACTGTATTTACTTTCGGAGGAGTTGTAAATAACACCTTGCCTTGATTCCTAATATAAGTTTTGTCAGTATTTTCAATATTTGTAAATGTATACTTGCTACGCAATTGTAAAATATTATCCACATATACATTAACTTTCTTAGTATCTAGATTCATTGGCCATTCTAAGAAGAATCTATTTTCAAATCCTGTTCCAGTAAAGGTTTCAATTTTTGCAAGTGTACTAAATGTAACTTTTCCGCTAGTTCTGTCAAACTTAATTTTGATACTTGGACTTCTTACTAATCCGTTACCTAAAATAGCAGTTGCGTTAGCAACAGTTCCTATGTCTGTTTGTGATCCCGATATAACAACTGTCGGTGCGCTTGTGTATCCAGATCCTGGATTTGTTACTTTAATACTAGTAATTTTTCCATAACCTAAATATGCCTTTGCTGTTGCGCCTGTTCCGTTGCCGCCAACTAAAGTAACAACAGGTTCATAAGTAAATCCACTGCCGCCATTGCCTAGTTTAATTCCAGTTATTTGATAACCGTGATTATCATTCCAGTTTTTTCTAGGGTAACTAGTAGTGTCTAAGTTTGCTCTTTTAATTGTGCCGTCTAAAATAATTGCTCTACTCGGATCAATTGTTTTAGTAATGCTATTGTATACTGGTGGTAAATCAAAATCACTAACACTACTGTTCGTAGGATCTATTGCATTGTATTCGCTAACAAATTCTCTTATCTTTGTTGAATAAGGTTTAAATTCTTCAACAAAGTTTTGATAGCTTGCAAGATTATCATTGTTAAATGTAATGTCTTTTTGGTTTAATGTTTCTCTGTTGTGCTTTGCTTTGACAAAACTTGTTTTAAACATCCAATCAACTGATTGCTGTTCTGACATTACATAACGTAACGCAGCCATAAACAAATTATTATATTCAACTTCTAACTCGCCTACAAAAATATTATCCCTAATAGCTCCGAGTATAATTCTTAATTCTACGCTTGGGTTATTATCATAAAAATTACTATCAAAGCTACGGTTGTCAAATCCTACAGTATTCTTACTGTAATCGTACAACGTATCCTTAAATTGTAAAGTTCCATTCTTTCGGCCAATAGTATCATAATTAATTGTGTAGTCTTCGGTATTTTGGTCATCTACTTTTCTTAATAGTAGCCAACCTCCTGATCCTACATTTTCAATTTTTACAATGTCGCCAAGGTTATTTTCTAATGAAGGCAACTGGTAAGAACCAATAATTGTGTCATTAATATGTGTAAACTGATTATATCCACGTGCGTACCAGTCAACATAATTCCAATACAATTCTGTATTATAACTTTGTAGTTTTCTTCTAAACCAAACAGTTCCGTTCCACGAATATAATGCCCATTTATCTTGCACACTTTCGTCAGCACTAACTAGTACTGTAAATGGTCTAACAGTAATACTTGTAGTTGCATCGTATCCGCTACCTTGATTAGTAATAGTAGCAGAAATAACCTGTCCTAAGTTATTAATAGTAACATTAAAATTAGCGTCTTGTCCGGAGCTGCTGCTAATTTTAAAAGTAGGAACTACTTTGTATCCTCTGCCAGAATTAGTAATATTAATTCTAGATATTCTGCCGTTAGTAATTACAGGTGTTAGTGTAGCCGGAGTAATCTTATTTGTGCTTACAAAAGTAAGTTCAGATAACGTGTCTGTTACTAGGTCATATTCTCTAGATATTACAGTCGGAGCAATATCTTTTTGTGCTAACTTAGTAATATCAAATTGGTCAACTGCTAGACTTTCAGCTAACTTTAGATTTATTCTTTCAATAGTCTGCTTTAGTGCTTCAAATCGATTAACAAACATACTTTGTCTTGGGCGGTTTTGTACACCATAACGATTTTTAACAGATATAGTTGGATCTGGAACAATTCTGTCATTACTATCAAAGCCAATTAAGCTGTCAAACCACTTGCGTTCAATATCTGCATCAGGCTTACTTGTGTTTAACCCATCTGATATTAGTTTGTATTGACTGTGTGTATTTTGTGTCTTCTTGGGTCCTGTTGAATACTTAATGTTCAATACTAAATCGTCATTATCGAGGAACGTATCAAAATTATTGATTACAAACTTGCTATCAGAAAGCAAACTTACAAAAGGATATCCTTGTAGTCTTGGATTCTCAATAAGTGATGTAATATCACTGATGCTTAATTTTCTGTGTTCCATAACAGGAACTGTAACTTTGTTAACTACCCAAAAGTAATATACATTACTAAATGTTTTACTAACTTCGTTATATATTATTTTAGTAGAATATTTAGTATCGCCAAATAAACTCGTGCCACTAATTTTCGCTTCAATGCCGGAAGGAGTATCTGCTATACTATCCCAAACACTAGGAATAAAGTTACTTGCTACCCATTCAAATATATCAATTCTCGCATTAGGAGTTAATTTATTCCAGTTATTTTTTTGGAATGTAGTTGAACCTTGATATGCATGAGTAAATTTAGCAGTACTAATATTCCACCATACTTGTCCAACGTGTGTCTCGCACCATGCCCTGTTAGGGTCAACTGAGTTATCTAAAAGATTACCTGTATTGTATACAGCAGGATCAAACGGAGTTTTAAATGTAATTTCTTGATCTGCTGGGCCAGCTATTTTACCTTGTACTGGATCGATATAATCAATATAACTTACAATAGTATTCTCACGCTTGTTGTATAAAAACATTCCTTGAATGTTATCTACGTCTACTGGAGTAATGCCTTCGCTAATTATGTTCCATGCAAATGTATTTTTATTTTTTCTAAAGTCAAGCAATTGCCCTTTGTTTCCAGCTGTGTCATTCGCGTCGGTGCCGCCTGTTGAATCTATAAGTTGATCTGGCATACCAATATAAACGTGATTGCCGTTGGCATAAATGTTTTCGCCGAAGGTAGTTTGTGTTAACGGATAAACAAATTGCTCTGAATATATTAAACTGTTGTTAACTGTTTCGTATACATAAACAACACCTTTGTCAAGTTTTACGTTTGCAAAATTTGTAAACTCGTTGTCAAACGTTGTTGCAGTATCTTCAGTTACAGAATATACCGTAACATCAAATGTAGTTGGTATTACTTGGTCGCCATTTAAACTCGATACTACTAAGTTATCTATGCCAAAGTCTAGTCCAAAGCCGAAGCCTTCACTTTCTTCATTTTGTGGAGGTGTTAGTGTTTGTGTTAAAGTAAATGTGCCATTAGTTTGTGTGTAAACATCTACAACACCTTGGTTAGCTTTACTTGTATCGTTTAACATTGAACTAATTGCAAGCTGTGTGCCTTTAGGATTTAGTGCAACTTTGTCAGCCCAGCCGGTAATATCATTAGGAGCAGTTATTACTTGATCTACTTGGAATTTATCTCCTACTGCACGATAAATCACAAGCTTTGTTCTTACTGTGCTATCATTTTCTACTTCTTGTTGATTACTTGTTACTACTAACACTTGTGCATCATTACTAATATCAAAGCTCTTACTAAATTCTAGTATGTTTTCGATAGGATCAAATACAGTTTCATTATAAAATGCATTTGCAGTTAGATTTGGCAAGTAGCCTAAATAATCAACATTAGTACTAATACTTGTCCAAGAGTTATTTGACGAACTTGGTGTTGCTGCACCTGTTGCTACATTAGTTGCTGCTTTCCATAATGTATTACTTACTACAACAATATTACCCGTTTTATAAGTGTAAGTATTATCAAATGTTCCGCGATAGTTTGAATCCTTGCCGTGCTTCCAACTAATTTTATTCCAGTAAATTGGATCAAGTATAACATTTTGTATTGCTGTTGTTGCTTTAAGGCAAATATAATAATCGTCTTTATATATTACAACATCATCAATCACATATGCACTTAGTTTGTATTCGCCTTTAAAACTATCAGTTGCTAGTGTACCATGACGGAATATTTCAATTGCGCCAGGGTGTACACGCCTACCTGTACTATCTGTTTCATTTGCACTTGCAACACTATTACTAGCAACTAATAAAGTATAATAATTTCCAGTTTGTACTATTGCAACATTGTCACCAAAGTGTCTGTTTGATACTCTATATTCTGACACTAATGTATGCTGTAATCTATAAGTACCATCTCGCAGTCTTCTATATATAGCAACTGCACCTTCATTTGCTAGTACAGGACTTGTACCTGTTTTCTCTGCAAGAATATTATATACTTGTGTGTAATCTTTGTTTAAGGTATATGGAGGATTTGGTAAACGCTGGACACCTTCTTCTGTAGTTTCATCAAAGAACCAATATTCTTCATCAACAATAGTCGGTGTAGTAACAATATTAAAGTTATTGTTATGTTCGAACACTACTAATTTGCCAACTAATGTATTACCTACTACTATACTATTATTAATGTCAGTTATTGTGCCAATTGTGCGGCCAATATCAGTGGCACCGCGTAATCCAACATTTGCTTCTCTGTAAACTTGATAGCGTCCAATGTTCGATTGTTCTGTCCACTCGCCAGTTAAGACTTTTACATAAACTCTAATACTATTAAAATTACGTTTTATAAACATAACTTCAGCAGTACTTGTAGTAATTGTTGTTAATGCAAGGCCACCTGTGCCATCACGGGGTGTTTGTACATCCGAAATTGTGTCGCCTACTTGAGGCTCGTATCCAAAGCCTTGGAAGTCAAATTCTGTTAACGTAAAGTCAATGTATCCGTCCCATATATCAGCAACAGTTTGTGCTTTGTTTAGAATATCATATGTAAATCCTGCACTTGCAACATCAATAATTCTGTTGTCAAGATTGTATAAACGGAACTCTTGTGTTTCACCAATTGTTAAATAATCACTAAATGTCTTGCCTACTCTAGCTACCCATTTATTACTCAGTAAATCTCTCTCAACACCGTCTTGTGCATCAGCGCCTGACGGATCACCTCGATATGACAATTGTTCAATATAGCTTACATTATTTTTGTTAGTAACATATGTACCAATTGTGCCGACTGTGTTTTGAATATTATAATAGTTATTAATAGCTCTTACTGAGCCTTGTAGTTTAACATCAGCATACACTAAGCCTCGGCCTTGTTCATAATACACACTATTGTTTGAATAAGTAAATCCTGTATTAATCATCCAGAAGCCGCCTAGTACTGCACTTGTAGCATATGTGTCTGCTTCTGAATAAAATCCTACAAAGTCTAATTCATTAATAAACATTTCGCCAGTAACATTAAAAACACCATTTGTGTTTTTAACATAAACAACTGCACTGTCTAGGCGCTTGCCTACATATGCTACTTCTGCACTACCTGTATCAGTTGTTACTATAGATCCTACAACCGGTAATGATACAAAAGTTTCAACAAACATTACATGATCAATTTTTTCAACAATAGTATGATCTTGACTTAAAAATGCTCCAGTAATTTCTGGAATAAGCCCTTCAAACGGAATATAGTTATCTAATGTTGGGAATGTAAAACTACGCTGGTTCCAAAATAAGTTAATTGTGTCACCGGCTGTTGTTCCAATATACATATCTTTTGGTGCCCGCACTAACATGTGACTTGTTGTGTTAGTTGCTAATCCCGGATCACCTGCAACTAAAAGATTTAATGTTGTACTATCAGCATCTGCTGCGGATGCTAAATTAACATATGTGTCAAATGTACTAAATGGCTGATTTGCAATCTGCGGTAACACTTCTCTATTTGCTGACCATAAACTTTCTCGATACCGTACAATATTATTCTTAACATACGATGCATCTGGTTGAAAGTCAAACGTAGATGCTCCTGTACTTGCATCTGTTTTATAAGATAGATTAGTTTTAACATTACTAGCTTTCGGAATACCTACAATAAGATATTCACCGTCTGGCGATACTGCTACACTTTTGCCAAAGGCAGAATTTGTACTAACAAAAAGGTCATCATTGACTAGTATAATTTCTTGATCTAGTATTAAATTAGACTGTTCTTGTGTTCTACGGTATACTGAAACTTTTCCGTTTAAGTCATTTGGTGCTGATACAAAAACATTAGTATTACTTTCGGTTACGGCAACACTGTCACTAAACCCTTGATCCGTGCTGTCGTAATCTGACGGATTTGTAATTGTTTGCGAATTTAAATATACAGAATTATTTTCTAATACACCCCAATCGCCTTTATAATTGTCAATCCACAATCGCTGTTTGTCGTATATATCCTGATTTGTTGCTGCATTAATGCCTGCTGTATCACTTACTCTTATAGTTCTTAGTAATGACATTGCAAAACTTATATTATCTTCAATAGTAACAGCTTGGATGCCGCTGTTTAGTGGAACTCTTAGTTGTATCTTATTAAGATTAATATTATCAATTTCGTATAACCCGTTAATAGTATACTGTTGCGCTCCTCTGATACTAACATAGTCACCAACTGTAAATAAACTTACTGCCCATTTATCTAGTGTTATTTCTACTAAATTTAATCCGTTGGCTGCAAAATTAGAAATATCAGTTTCTATGCTAATTGCATTTACAAGTCCTCGTGTTAGTTGCATAACTGACCAACTCTTATTGTCCGTGTCAGTTATCCACATAGTATCGCCTAATTTAATTTGATTAGTATCAACGTCTGCAAGGTCTTGCAAGGAGCCAACAATAAAGTCAACATCATTTTCATTTGCATACCCAGAGGTTCTAATAAATTCATTAGTTAGTGATTTAGTAGGAAACGGTGCGTGTGTATACCCTGCAGGCTGATCGTATACGTTGTTTGGTTTAATTCTATAAATCTTATCATAGTTAGTTTCAGGCAGAGTGGTTACAAGCTCAATTGCTTGGGGCGACTCTTGGATATTTTTTTGTATTAAATTAAATCCAACTTGCTGCACATCGTCAATTGCGCCGTACCGGCCAACTTGGATTGCCCATTCTTCGTAGAATTCCAAATTGTCGGCAGTATTACCCAATGCATCAAACAATTTAGTAAACACATTCATTGTGCCTTTGTCTGCAATTGCACCTCTGTAGAATTTAAACTGACTTACATCATCATTAATAATGTTAGCAAGATATTGGCGCTTCTGATAACCTATCAAATGCTGCGCCATTTTTTGCTGCTCAGTATCAAAGCTATCTGAATCTAAATCATAAAAGTCTGTAAACTGTGTAATTTTGTAATCAAAGTTAGTCATTAACTGTGACTCAGGTTTTTCGCTTAACTTATACCAGTTAGCTGAATTAAAGTTTTGTGTGCCATTTGCGTTAACTGTTGCAACATAGTAATACTGCTTGTACTTTACAATATCACCAATCTTGTAATCTTTCCATTGTGCCCAATCTGTAAAGCTTGCATCGTCATAAACAAATCCCGGAATATTTAATCCGCCATTCCAGTTATCTGATCTGTAACCATTTACACGGATTCGTTCTTGTCTGTAACCTGTACTTGGATTATAAATTGTGTCGTTAAAGTCAGTAATATTGTCTATTAATACAACGTGTTCTTTTTGTATTAACGGTAAAGACACATGATATAGACCTTCATCAGTACCAACTGTTTCGAGACCAAAGCTGTTTTGGTCTCTTAATAAACTGGTAAACTCTGAATCTAAGAATAGTCCGTCTGCTTTAAGTAGACTATATCCATAAAACTCGTCTTTAATATTATCAACTATAACATAGTCTTTTTGGAATTCTAATAAGTTTGCAGCAGGACTTAATGCAATTAGCGAGTTATCGGACCATCCTTGTGTTGTCCAGAATAAAAACTGCTTTGCTGCGTAATTCCAATTTTCAACTTCGTTAGTTCCAGCAATAACATTTTCAAAATTAAATCCAATTTCTTTTTGTCTTACATTATAACCTAATATAAAGTCAATAACTTCTTGCACTGTGTCAAGTCGTGTACCATACTGAATTCTTGTAAGTGCATTGATATCAAAGTTTTTCTTAAATGATGCTGTTCTTCCACCAGTAAGAGGAAGTGCAGGAAGCTTAACTATATTATCAGTGTCAAATGTTCTATCACTAGTAAATGAAGTAACAACTCTATAATATGCATTATTATTTAATATTATTTCGCCGGAGATGTAAGCAGTACTACTATCCCATTCAATTACTTTTTCAGATATTCCGCCAACTGTTACAGTACTTGTAGACGATCCATGTAGTGCAGGATAATATTCAAAGTATGGTTTTTCTGAGTTGTATCCTCTTACTATATACCCTAGTTCAACACGTTCTACAATAATACCACTGTATATTGCTAGTTCAATAGGACTACTTGTATTTAAAAATACTTGGTAGTTTTCTTGTGGGACAAATATACCATCCTGTGTTATTGACTGTGTCGGCGACCTGCTATCAAGTATTAAATTAAACTTTTCCTTACTTGTAAAACCTGCAATTTTAATACCGAGTTGATTAGTAATTCCTGCAAGGTTAGTTTTGTATCCATCGTAAACTGATAATATATCGCTTGCTACAAGATTGTAAATATAGTTTACTAATCCTGCTGTGTTAGTTCGTGCAAGTGATTCAACTGTATTTGGTAATGTTAAATCCTTAATTACAATAGGTGCGTTTGTATCTACGTTTACCCACTGATTTGCTAAATTCTTAGACACTCTTGAAACATCAAACCCTAATCCCATTGTTTTAGCAGGCTTGTTTAATAGCATAGCTGTTAGTACAGAAAAAGGATATTCAGAACTTCTCCGCCATGCGTTTTCAACAGGAGCATAATCTCCAAATTTAAAGTTTTGTGTAGCATTTTGCACTTGGAAGTCTTTTGCATATCTGCTATCTAGTGGTGATAGTAATTTGCCGAGGCTGTTAACTGGGATAAAACTAGTTAATCCAGTACGTGCATAGTTAAGATCAATCCTAGTGTTTTTAGGATCAGCAATGCGTCCCTTTTCTAAGTCTCTCCAAAGTACTAAGTTATCACCTGTATAAGGTGCAGGACCATAAACTGTATTCCACCAACTTGGCTTAGTTGTTAGACCAAGCATTTCCCAAGGATGACTATGCGGGCGATCAGTATCAAATGCCCTAACATACATGCCTCTCCAGTATCCCGAGTTTACGTTACCGTCTGGCGAAGTAGTATCTTGGTAGTTAAATGTCCAATTATTTTCTCTATTATAAAACGTATTAGTCGTGTAAGTTTGATTATTTAAGTTTTGCTGTAGCCACTGCGTAAAATCACCAAGCATTGCATTGTCAATTTCAGTTTTAGTAAATTCATTCGTTCTAAATTCTCCGCCAACAAATGTATTAACGTCTAATCTATCAGTTGAATATTCTGCTTTAATGTTATTAAAGATTCTCTTTTCTAATTCTAATAATAATTCATCTCTAAAGTCTTTATACGCTTTAATATAGCTACCGTCATGGCCTCTGATAAATGCGACGCCGACTGGGTATTCAATAACTTCGATATCATCAATGCCAGCAAGTGTTGCACCTGTTGCAGGAATATAAAACAGTTTGTTCATTCCTGCAAATGTATAAGACTTAGATAATGCGCCGGTGCCTGCTGCACTCTTAGTAGTGTACACAGGATAGAACCAACCTCTAGTACCAGTTGCACTATCTTCGCCGTATAGCTTAAACGGACCAGTAGTTTCTGGCTCTGCTGCAATCACAGTATCGTCTATTGTTAGTTCAGGATAATACTTAGGAAACAATCCTAGTTTACTAGGAGTAGGAGCAATGAAGCTACCATCAGTACTATCGTATTCGTGTATTTCAATTAAATCAGTTTCTATCTGTCCGGCATTAATTGAAACATACCCTGCAATATTAAAATTGTAATCTTTAATGTGCGTTAATTGTACGCCGTTTAAATAAACAGTTACACTTTTTGCACTTAACTCTGTTAAGTTAAAGTCGGCGGTAATCGGATATTCTGTTGTTCTCTTATCTAATATAGTGTATGTTAGTTTATTAGCTGCTCCAGCTGGAAGCATATCAGAGAAGTAAAAAGGCTGCGACTTTAATTTATCACTATTAACAGTTTTTAATATAAGATCAACGTGTCCTTTTATAGGACCATCATAACCTAATGTAGCAGCAGTGTCTAAAAATACTTTCTTAAATCTTGAATACTCTTTTCTAGAATATTTTAATGCCTTTACAATATTATAATCTTTATTAGTTACATGGTACAGTGGCAAATTAATTGGGCCGCTATGTTTAACAAAGCGTTTACCGTAGCGATCTAAATCACCTAAATCACGCAGGTTACTTGATCCAAGAAATGCACCTGTGTAGTTAGGAATGTCTTCTAACATACTGTCAACATGGTCAACTACTTCGCCTAATGTAAATTGATTAACATCATCGTTTAAAGGATTACGTTCTAAGTTATATGGAAACTCGTAATATCCATTGGAATTTTTAATAGTTTTACTATCTGTCTTAATTTTAATAACATCAGTAGCTACTAAGTCTTTTACAAAGATAACAACTGCATTACTATTAGTTTTATCAATTGTGTAATCAGTATTAATTAATTGTAATTTATTGTTTACAATTACAACTAATTTTAAGTCAATAATACTACTTGATTTATTGTAAACGTCAATTATAAAATTATTAATCTGGGTGCTAGTTGCAGAATACTCTCTTACAACATACTGCTTACTAATAGTAGGAATATCACTAAATCCATTTACATACTTAAATTTAGTAAGCGAACTATATTTCTTTAAATAGCCGCTTTTAATATGCTGCGTATACAAATCAGTATCTGTCTGGTAAGTAAATGTATCAGATAATAAATTAAAATCAAAAACAATGTCGCCTGAATTATTAATAGACTTATAATCTAATGCAAATCCTAATTCAGTATCTACAATACCTTCGCCGATACTGTATGAAAATAACTTAGTGCCTTTAAATGTAGTCGAACCATAATATGTTTCATTGCTGAAACTGTTACCATTTTTGTCGCATACTTCAAAAGTAGGAGCTTGATTACGTGTTGTCTTTTCTTGTGCAGTAGCCCACTTATTATTATGGTAGTGATAACTCTTACCTGCATTTATTAAGCCTTGTGTAATTAATACTGTTTCAAGATCAATAGGCAATGTATCAGTAGTTTCAATTAAACTAATTTGTCTGCTATTTCCAATTTTAACAAATTTAACTTGGTATATTTTTCCGTTCACTAATGTATCAGTGTCTGCTGTAAACAAAATACGCATATTATCAGCAAGATTAATACCGTCAATGTTATATCCTATTTCACCTTCAATAGTACTAAACACATCAGTCGTGAATGTGTCAACTAAGTCAACGTCAGTTTTAGCATATGCGCCAAAATTGTGTAACTTTAATCCTGCTTCAAATTCTATAATAGGACGTTTTGCACGAGAAGTTTCATCTACATCTCCTGCTAAATTATTAAGTTCAAAACTTTTTAAAATTACATCTTTGTGGTACCATCTATTGTACCGACTCCATGCATTTCTATCTGGAGTTGCACGGTTAACAACAATATAATCTTTATTAGTTGCATATGCTGTTGCGTCACTAAAAGGCAATGTATCAAAGTTATCAGCATCGAATGCTATGCGGTTAATTTCGCTGTATGCAGCTGGAATAATTAGATCTTGATCTTTAATTAATTTAATTTTTTCACCAACACCTTCTACATACCAATCATTGGTGTCATACGTAGCAGGTAATACATCACCTTGAAATTTAATTTTCATTCCGTTGGATAATTCTACACCATTTGCACTTTTGTAAGTTTTCTTACCTAGTATTTCTTCAGCGACATTAAGGAATGTATTTTCTTCAATATCGTAAACTTTAATAAAGTTACTCGTATCAACAGAATTTTTACTGATATAATACAGTACATCAGGAGCATTGGAAGGAACAGTAAATTCAATTGTGCCTTTTTCAATATAACTACTGGTTGTAATATTACCCTCTTCATCATAGATAGTTATACCGTCATTATACAGTGTACTAACATTAGTGTCAACTGTTATTCCAGGAGTAAACGTTCTACTAAGTGCAATTGCCATTGGATGGTTTATAGCATCAATAACAAAACGATATGTTTGGCCACGGAATATTTTTAAGCTAGGGTTTCGGACGAGACCATCATTAAATACATAAGCAATATTATCGCCTTGGTCTTCTGTAGTAACAGTGTACGTACTAACAATATCTCTGCTTTGTCCTCTTACAGGAACACTAATAGGACCGTTTGGCATCCAGTAGTACTCTCGGAAGTTTACAAACTTATCCCAGTCGATATTTGGGTTCCACGCATAAGTTTCTTGACTGTTTAAACGACTGTGATTATCTGTAGTGGCGCCATAGTTACTAAGTTGTCCTATGTAATCATTATAATCTTTATAAAAAGTTACATTATCATAATTGTCTTTGATAACTGTCGCAGGCTCTAACTGATAGTTAGTTCGGTTAGCACTTATGTCATCGACATAATTGTCTGTAGTTTTGTATGCTTTGGCTGTTTTTCTACCGTAATAACCATTTACTTTTTCAGCAACGCCGGGTTGTATAAGTTGGTCAAGTGTTCCTTGTAAGAACTTTTTATTTGCTTGTGTTCTAAAGAACTTTGGTAAAAAATCACTTGCAGTAATTTTATTATTCTGTCCTGGAACAGGTAGTGCGCTTTCGTTCTGATCATTCTTAGCCATTAGTAACTATAGCCTCCGCCTGTTGATGGTGTAGTTGTTGTAGTTGTTGCAGTTGTTGCAGTTGTGGTTGTTGCAGGTGTCGATGCACTGCTTGATATTCCTGACGTTATACTAGTCGCAACAGTATTAATTATTGTTCCACTAGCTTGTAAATTAGTTGCTGTTAATTGATCAATTGTTTCGATATCACTCACCTTAGCTGCACTTGCAAATATTTCATCTGGCTCACTTTTTATTTCAAATAGGCTACCAAACGATTGTGTAGTTTGGCGCGGTACTATTAGTATACTTACCAGTTTAGGAGACAGCCCATTTATAATATAGGCACTAAGCTCTTGAAAGTAAAACGTCTCTCCGAAGTCCCAATTTTCAATATCAAAGAACTTATTAATAGCTTCAATTATGTCTGATTTAAGTTCATTATCGTTAATAACCATACTAGGATTTTTAACAATCTTAAACTTAACTTGCAGATCACCTGGAGCTTTATCGCCAAATAAGATTTTATACTTTGCAGGATGATAAATTACTTCGTCACTTAAACTTTTTATTTTGTTTATTGCTGTGCCATAGCTTCTAAACAATTCATCATTACTCGGCGGCTTAGGTTGTATTAAAGTTGTTCCGCTGATATATTGTTTTACTTGAGTATCGTAAGTCTTAGATAAGATATATGTATCAATAATATTACTTGCACTTGGGTCAATTCTGTATCCACTATCGGCAACATGGATGTAATGGAACTTTAAATCAGCACGTCCGAAGTATGCTTTATAATCAGTGTTAATTATAGTGTTGTTTAGTACTTTATTAAGCTTTCTAAATATATCTTCGTCAATTAGATAAAAAATTTGTCCTTCTAAACGTGTGCTGTACGGAACGATAGCTGCTTCGTTTTGTATTACTATTATTTCGGCAGTTGTGTTTGCAAAATACTTAAAGTCTTCTACTCCGTCAGTTGTGGTATATTTCTTTTGAAATATTAGTTTGTCTTTTGTAAGAATAGTTGTATCTTCTTCGCCGACAATTTGCTCAAAAATATCAGGATCATCAATTACGCCGTCATCATCGAGGTCAATAAATTGGACTTGTATTTTACGGCTATCTAGATAACCTTCGGTATCTCTATATGCATCAGTAATTGTCCAATTAAAGTCTCTTGTAAATGGAGTTAATTCTCCTGGCTTACGATTAATATTTAAGATATCAATTTTATCTCTAACAATTTGTCCTGTTGCAGGATCATAAATTTTATCAGCAGCATCAAAGAAGAATCTAATTTCTTCTGCACTTTCCATTACATATCTTAAATTGCGGTATGTAATTGTGTATTT
>Ga0308009_10000410_pt1 | contig 32250 bp, 27 predicted proteins | sample Neamet127_FD_203134 | JGI IMG/M metagenome (GOLD analysis project Ga0308009, IMG submission 203134) | Marine microbial communities from water near the shore, Antarctic Ocean - #127 | ecosystem: Environmental > Aquatic > Marine > Unclassified | place: Southern Ocean | collected 2014-07-24
ACGCCAGAGAGTTGCTGACCTCGGCAGGCAGGGAACCGTAGCTGTGTTGGTAGTTCTGATGCTCGCTGCGAAGCACCCATGAAGCGCCGTTTTCCGCCGCTGCGATCATGTCATCCGTGAACTCGAAACGAAGGAAATACACCGCAGAAGTCTTTTCATCGTTGGAGCGAGCTAGGTCTTCGTTGGCGATGGGGTAAACCGGATCGAAGCCATTGATTTAAATAGAGATTAACTCTTTTATCCCGATTAACTGGTTCAAGTGAACCTTACGCTCTGCCTCATCGGGGAATTCAAGCATGAATGTCACTTTCAGATCCTTGCCGTCGGGAATCAGTGGGCTGTAGGCTGCCAATTCTTCGATGAGGTCTGCCTCGCCGCTAATTTTTCGGCACGAATTAGTTACAGTAGCTGGTAGCGCATCAGCATATAGCACTTCGAAGTGCAGCATTGCATTTGGCCTCAACGCCAGGTGTCTGGCCTCCTTGTGCTCAATAGATGCGTATATATTTTATTTTTTACTATCAATAATTTATAATGGTTGAACAGTACATGTGTGAGTGGCTTGTAACTTTTTCACCGCTCTTTATTTTTTCTACACCTATTATCCTATTGCAATTCAACAGTCTGCGGCATTCTTACTTACACATTGTGCGATGGAAAAGGCACAATCAATGCACGCTCTTCTGTCCAAATATTGTAAAATCGTCCATTTGCAGTTTAATTTGTTTACCTTTTTCTAGCGCCGTTTGCCCAAGTTGAGTAATAATGACCTTCTTGTTGTCGCGTTTAAAAATCTTGGTGCCGAGTTGGTCCTCAAAATCGGCAATCTCCATACTCAGCGTTGATAACGAAATAAAAAAGGCATCGGCATTATTTTTAAAATGCAACGTTTTAGCCGCAGCGAGGGCGTAGTTAATTTGCTTAAAGGAGATCATCGAAGAATCCTATTTGCTCGAAAACATTGAACGTAATATTTTTTAATATGAAATTTAATAGTACATCAACAAGAGTTACACTGCTGTCCATCACAAAAAATTGTTCTAGGAATTTGTCCCTGATTAAGGGTCAGGTGACGATCATCTAGTTTTAAAATTATTTTTTATAGGAGTTAGGTTATATGTCCATTGAAAGCGAAGGCAAGTGCCCAGTCATGCATGGCGCTATGACGACCAATAGTTCTTCCGGCACCTCGCATAAAGACTGGTGGCCGAACCAGTTAAACTTAAATATTCTTCACCAGCATGATAATAAAACGAATCCCATGGGAGCCGACTTCGACTATCGCGAAGAGTTCAAAAAGCTCGATTACGCCGCTCTCAAACAAGATCTAAACGCTCTAATGACCGATTCACAGGATTGGTGGCCGGCCGATTACGGGCACTATGGTGCCTTCTTCATCCGTATGACCTGGCACGCGGCGGGCACTTATCGAAATACCGATGGCCGGGGTGGCGGTGGAACCGGGGCGCAGCGCTTTGCGCCGCTAAATAGCTGGCCCGACAATGGCAACTTAGACAAGGCTCGACGACTCCTATGGCCTGTTAAGCAGAAATATGGTGAGCAAATTAGCTGGGCCGATCTACTAGTGCTGGCCGGTAATGTTGCCATCGAGTCGATGGGCGGCAAAACCTTTGGCTTTAGCGGCGGCCGACCAGACATCTGGGGGCCGGAGGAAGATATTCACTGGGGGGTTGAGACCGAGTGGCTGGACAATAAGCGCTACAAGGGCGATCGGGAATTAGACAATCCTCTGGGTGCAGTTCAAATGGGACTAATTTATGTCAATCCCCAAGGGCCTGATGGCAATCCTGACCCACGGGCGAGTGCCCATGATATTAGAGAGACCTTTGGGCGCATGGCCATGGACGACGAAGAAACCGTCGCCCTAGTAGCCGGCGGCCATACATTTGGCAAGGGTCACGGAGCAGGTCCAGAAGACGCGGTCAAGTCAGAGCCCGAGGGGGCCCCGCTTGAGCAAATGGGGCTTGGTTGGCGCAACACACACGGCTCAGGCCAAGGAAGTGATTCCACTACCAGCGGCTTTGAAGGCGCCTGGACGAGTAACCCTACGCAGTGGGATAACGGCTATTTTGACCTGCTGTTCGGTTATGAGTGGGAAATGGTACAAACCCCAGCCGGCGCGACTGTCTGGCACGCTATCGACCAAAAAGATGAAGATCTTGCGCCGGATGCAGAAGACCCCGAAAAGCGCGTCCCAACGATGATGACAACTGCTGATTTGGCACTTCGTGAAGACCCAGCCTACCGAAAAATTTCTAAACGTTTCCATGAGAATCCAGATCAACTGGCGGACGCCTTTGCCCGCGCATGGTTTAAGCTACTACACCGTGACATGGGCCCGAAAACCCGCTACATGGGCCCCGAAGCGCCATCAGAAGAATTGATATGGCAAGACCCTGTGCCGGCCGGCAACGCTAACTACGATGTCAATGCGGTTAAAGCAAAGATTTTAGCCAGTGGGCTAAGTGTTCGTGAAATGGTCGAAACCGCGTGGGCTAGTGCATCGACCTACCGCGGTTCCGACATGCGTGGCGGTGCCAATGGGGGACGTATTCGCCTCGAACCTCAAAGAAACTGGACGGTGAATAAACCTGAGGAGCTGGCAAAAATACTGGCCATCTATGAAAGTATTGCCAGCGGAAGCAACGCATCGATCGCAGATGTCATTGTGCTAGCCGGAAATGTTGGTATCGAAACGGCCGCAGGTATCGAGGTACCCTTTACACCCGGGCGTGGTGATGCTTCGCAGGAACAAACAGATGTCGAATCATTTGCCGTTCTAGAGCCAGTTTCCGACGCTTTCAGAAACTACCATAGAGCAGATCTAAAAGCCTCGCCGGAAGACATGTTGCTCGACAAAGCACAATTGTTGGGGTTGACTGCGCCAGAAATGACAGTATTACTCGGTGGCATGCGCTCTCTAGGCATTAGCTCTAGTGGCTACGGCGTATTTACCGACGATCCCAACAAGCTCAGCAACGACTACTTCAAAACATTGCTAGATATGTCGGTGGCATGGAAGCCTAATGGCACAGGGAACTCGTTCGAGGCTACCAATCGTGTCTCAGGCGAAAAGGTCAGATCGGCAACACGAGCAGATCTGGTGTTCGGCTCCAATTCGCAACTTAGGGCGCTTACTGAAGTCTATGCTTCAAATGGAGCGGAACAGAAAATGCTTCGCGACTTCGTCAGTGCTTGGAACAAGGTGATGACCTCAGATCTATTTTGAAGCAGGACCGTTGACGCCAAACGTCAGCTACGCGGTGAAAACCTGCTACTTCTCGAAGAAGGACACTGCCTTCGTGACCATGCCTTGGATACCTGTGAGCTGTATATTGCCGATGCCGAATTGGTCGGTCAGGGTGCCACCAACTGCACACCCTAGTGCAGTTGGTGGCAAGCGGGTTGGGTATGACACTGTTGCCTGCCATGTCGATTAATGCCAATGTGCTGGGCGATGCGCATCTCCAGATCAAACATTTCTCTAACGACAATGTGTCCAGAGAAGTAGGTAAGGCATGGCGCAAGTCAGATCCACGCAGAGAAGAATATTTGTTATTGGCCGAATTTTCTATGGAGCATTTCGGTCACTCGGTCAGATCGGAAAAGAAGATTAAATGAGGGTATTTGCCGTTTCGGATGTTCATGTCGGCCATGCAGAAAATCTGGCTTGGATTCTTAGCCTGGACCATAAGGAATAGACAAACGGCATCTTAATCCTCGCCGGCGACGTGACTGATCAGATGCGGAGGATAACCCAATTTTATTTACTCTACGCCAATTCGAATATCAAATCTAATTGATCTCTTTGAGTGCTTTGATCGTTTTTATCGATTATGATTTTAGTCATGAATCCTTCGATTAAGCAGCTGAAATACCTATGTGCGGTAGCCGAATACCGGCACTTCAGTAAGGCCGCAGCGGCCTGCCATGTCACGCAGTCCACCCTAAGTGCAGCGATACAGGAGCTCGAATCCCAGCTCGGTGTGAAGATATTTGAGCGTAACAAGAAGACAGTGATGATCACCTCTCTAGGTACGAAGCTTTTGGTGCAGGCGCGCATAGTTCTGGGCGACGTTGAGGACTTTGTAGGTATCGCTCGCGCTCATGAGGCGCCGCTTGCGGGGGACCTGCGTTTAGGGGTAATTCCAACCATAGGACCATTCATGCTTCCCGCCATTCTTTCGGAACTGCGTAAGAGTTTTGACAAGCTAAAGGTTTATCTAAAAGAAGAGATGAGTGCGGAACTCGTTGAGGAATTACAGCAGGGGCAACTGGACCTAATCATTCTGGCATTTCCCTTTCCGCTGCCTGATATGGAGACAGTGAGTCTGTTTAAAGACGAATTCTTGCTGTGCCTTCCTCCAGGTCACGAATTAGAAAAGGTGCAGCAAGTGAGGCCGCACCAACTGCGGGGGCAGAGCCTTCTGCTTCTTGAAGAAGGGCACTGTCTTCGCGATCATGCGTTAGAGGCCTGCAAGCTAGAGAGCGCCGACACTGATCTTGTCTACCAAGGGACGAGCCTGCACACCCTGGTGCAGATGGTGGCAAACGGGTTGGGTATGACGCTGTTGCCTGCCATGTCTATTAATGCCAATGTGCTGGGCGATACGCATCTAAAGATCAAACATTTCTCTAACGACAATGTGTCCAGAGAAGTAGGTATGGCGTGGCGCAAGTCAGATCCGCGCAGAGAAGAATATTTGTTATTGGCCGAATTTGTTAAGAAGTATTTCGGTCACTCGGCCAGACCGGAAAAGAAGATTAAATGAGGGTATTTGCCGTTTCGGATATTCATGTCGACTATGCAGAAAACCTGGCTTGGGTTCTTAGCCTGGACCATAGGGAATACGCAAACGACATCCTAATCCTCGCCGGCGACGTGACTGATAAGATGCAGCTGCTTGAACAAGTATTTGTCTCGCTTGCAGCAAGTTTTAAGGCGGTATTGTTTGTGCCGGGCAACCATGAGTTGTGGGTCCAAGATGATGATTTCGACTGTTCTGTGGATAAGTTCGAAGCGATCACCGAGCTTTGTAAGTCCTGTGGTGTTCATGCAGATGTTTTCGAGCTGCCCGATATTAGTTTCGTGCCCTTGTATTCTTGGTACGATTTTTCCTTCGGAGAGCCAGACCGACACTTGCGCAGGGCATGGCGCGACTTCCGAGCATGCTCTTGGCCTGAACACTTAGCCGAAAGCCAGGATGTTACAGAGTACTTTCTTAAGCTGAATATCCCCAATCTAAATATTAGCAATAAGACAGTAATCAGTTTTTCTCACTTCTTGCCAAGAATAGATGTTATGCCTGCTGGAATACCGGGAAAGCGAAGAAATGTTTACCCGGTACTCGGGAGTGAGGCCCTAGGAGTGCAGGTCAAGCAGTTAAACCCAACGATTCATGTGTATGGGCATAGCCATGTGAATAATGCCGTCGATCTAGATGACATACACTATGTAAACAATGCTTTTGCGTATCCGAGTGAATCTCATATAGCGCGTAAGCAGCTGAAATGTATTTATGAGTGCTAAAAAGACGAGTGCCAATTAGGTTGGTGCTGGATAGAGTAGAGCTGTAGAGAATTATCGGAGAGGATGATCCTTTGTGACAGAGATGTGGATTGAGAAGTCAGAGATTCACCTCTGGCAGTTAGAACAGGCCGATTTCGAGCTGTCTTCGTTGCAGAGCGAGTGCCTTGCTTGGCTAACAGAATCTGAGATCAAGCGATTTCAGCGCTACCAGTTCGATCGACACCGCAAGCAATTGCTACTCGGACGCGTCCTCATGCGAGTGGCGCTATCGAGTTACGTTAATAAGATTGCGCCAGCATCTTGGAATTTTATTTACAACAAATATGGCAAGCCTGCTATCAGCGAAGAGCAGAATCCAGCTTCGCTCCATTTCAATTTGTCGCATTCTGCCGAGAAAGTAGTCTTGGCGGTGTCGCGCTTTCCGGATATCGGTGTCGACATCGAGTATGCTACAAAGGCGAGAAGGATAAAGGCGATTGCTCGGCGCTATTTCTCAGACAAAGAAGTTGCCGAGATGCTTATCCTGCCAGAGGATCAGCAACAGTCGCGCTTCTATGAATTGTGGACATTGAAGGAGGCGTATATCAAGGCGTGCGGCATGGGCCTGGAGATACCGCTACAACACTTCTCCTATGGTTTTGTTGGCCGCGATAGACTTACAGTAGAGTTTGATGAGCGGCGCAATGACGAGGAAACTGCATGGCAACTTTGGCAGCTTTCTGCGGGATCTGATTTTAAGCTGGCGGTTGCAGCGAAGGCAGATGAAAAAGGGCTGGCGCATATGCTATCAGGATGGAGGCTGGCCAGTTTGAATAAGGTTCTCGAGCAAAAGGTTAAAGTTCTTCGTAATAAATAGCTTGGCTACTCGTCTTCTTCTGCTTTTCCAACACGCCACATCTTCACAGTGCGAATCACATTGCCCTGTATCTGCACTGTTTCTGCATAGTAGCCTTCGAGCTTGATGCCAACCGAAGAGTCAGGGATCGATTGCAGCATCTCGGTCAGTAAACCACTCAGTGTTTTTGCGCCGGTGTTGTTCAGATCCCAGGAGAGAATGCGATTGATGTCGCGGATACTGGCGGAGCCATCGATGAGGAAGCTGCCATCTGGTTGGGCATGAAAATCCTTGCTGCTGTCAGCAAGGTCAGTGGTAAATTCACCAACGATTTCCTCGAGTATGTCCTCTAGAGTTACAAGGCCCTTGATCGCACCGTACTCATCAACGACAACCGCCATACGCAATTTCTTTCTTTGGAATTTAGACAATTGAATGTGCAGGGGGGTGCTTTCGGGAATGTAGTAAGGCTCGTCAGTTTCTTCGAGTATCGCGGCCTTAGTTACAGTTTTGAGTCGAATTAGCTTGCCGACACTACGCAGGTGCAGAATGCCCATCAGATTGTTGATATCTTTTTTATAGATCGGCATGCGTGTGTGCTGGCTGCTGCCGATCTGGCTTAGGATTTCGTCGATGTCGTCTTCGATATCGATGCCGAGGATCTCGTTTCTCGGCACGAGAATGTCATTCACCGTTACGTGTTCTAAGTCGAGGATGTTTAGCAACATGCCCTTCCTTAGTCGCGGTAGTCTCTCGCCGGACTCGTATACGACTGTGCGCAGTTCCTCCGCAGAGAGTTGCTGATGACTATCATCGGATTCTGAATTAAAACCTAAGACCCGCACGAGCGCATTCGAAACCACATTGACCATCCATACTAATGGGTACAGAACCTTCAGAAGCAGAATAAGGATCAGGCTAGAAGGGTAGGCGACTTTTTCCGGATAGAGTGCGGCAATTGTCTTTGGTGTCACCTCGGCGAATATTAATACAACAAATGTTAGGACTATTGCCGTTAGTAGTGGTTCTGGCTCGCCGAATATTTGAATCGCGATACTCGTAGCGATTGCTGCCGCAAGGAAATTGACAAAGTTATTGCCGATCAGTATGACGCCGATCAGCTTGTCGGGACTCTCCAGAAGTTTATTCGCGCGACTTGCCCCCGCGTGATGATTTCTCGCGAGGTGCTTCAACCGGTAGCGATTGAGGCTCATCATCCCGGTTTCGGAGCTAGAGAAATACGCCGAGGCCAAGATCAGCAATCCGAAGGAAAGGAGCAGCATGCCTAAGCTGGGTTCTTCGGTGTTCATTTAGAGACTATCTCGTAGAGGCCGTATTGGAATTTTGGATAAGAATACGTTATCAACTGATTAAGTATTCCAGAGTAAATTTCACGCCATAGAACCCAATGATAAGCAGCGCGAAGCCACTCAGAGTGCCGCGAATAGCAGTTTGACCACGCCAGCCGAGTTGGTGGCGGCCCCAGAGTAGAACTGCGAAAACGGCCCAGGCCAACAGTGAAAATACGGTCTTGTGAATGACGCCGTCTGCCGCCCAGATATCATCTAAGAACAAGAAAGCGGTGGCGATGCTAAGGGTTAACAGCATCTGCCCAACCCAGACCAGTTCGAATAGTAAGGCCTCCATGTCTTGAAGCGAAGGGAGTTTACGAATCAGCCCACGGGTATGCCCGTGTTTCAGCTGATGGTCTTGGTAGGCTAGAAAACCAGCCTGCAAGGCGGCGATGGTAATAAAGCTATAGGCCAAAATCGAGATCAGCACATGGGTGGCGAGAGTCAGGCTCATATTCGTCGGCGGATAGTCGCTGCGAATGACCAGAGATGCCACGATGCTGATAGCAGCGAGGGGAAACAAGCCGAGGAAGAGTACCTGCAGCGGTTTGCGCAGACTGCTAATGAGCACCAGAAGCGAAATTGATAGCGTTATTAGGGTGCTGATTTCAAATAGGCCAAAATGAAAACCATCGTTATGACGAATGACGCCGTAGGCGCTTATCGCGTGGACTAAGATGGCTAATCCACCGAATATGAAAACTTGGCGGCGGGTTTCTTTATTCGACTTGAAATTCATACCTTGAAAGACAGAGCCCATCAAGTAGAAGAGGATAGCGAATAGTCCGGAAATTACGGTAACTTGCATGATGAATAAAGGTTTGAGCTTCGCCAGAGACGCGTTAAGAGGGTTAATAAATTCAATAGGAAAGTGTCGCACATGTATACTAACGGTAGAAGCCCTTTTTTAATGCGCTGGGGATTCGCTATAATGCGGTCCGGTCAATGCTGCTAGCGATTCCCTAGAAAGTAGTTCGATAAGTGCCCTAGTAATTAGCTCGCTCAATTCACAGTCAAGTAGTCAGGTGGTAGCCCGCAGTGTTCGACAACCTTACAGATAGACTCTCAGGTACGTTTAGGAAGCTCACAGGCAAGGGCAGCCTCACCGAAGCCAATATTCAAGATGCCCTTAGCGAAGTGCGTCGCGCGCTGCTCGAGGCGGACGTTGCGCTTTCGGTGGTCAAAGATTTTGTCACGCGAGTCAGTTTGCGGGCCGTTGGACAGGAAGTTTCCAAGAGCCTGACGCCAGGTCAGGCATTCATCAAGATCGTTCAGGCCGAACTCGAATCTATCATGGGTACGGCCAACGCGGAGCTGGATCTAAAGGCGGCGCCGCCGGCAGTTGTATTGATGGCCGGCCTGCAGGGCGCTGGTAAGACGACTACCGCGGCCAAGCTCGCGCGGTGGCTCAAGAACGATTTGAAGAAATCGGTGATGCTGGTGAGTGCCGACGTTTATCGTCCGGCGGCCATCCAGCAGTTGCAGACTCTGGCCCTCGAGGTCGACGTAGCGTTCTTCGCCAGCGATAGCAGCCAGACACCTTCGGCGATTGCAGCGGCGGCCTTAGCTGAGGCCAAGCGCAAATTTGTAGACGTATTAATAGTAGATACTGCCGGACGCCTAGCCATCGATCAGGAAATGATGGGGGAGATTCAGCAGCTTCATAGCCAGTTAAATCCGGTAGAGACGCTGTTTGTCGTTGATGCCATGACGGGGCAGGATGCCGCCAACACGGCTAAGGCATTCAATGACGCCCTGCCGTTAACGGGCGTAGTGCTAACCAAGGCAGATGGTGATGCGAGAGGCGGCGCCGCCTTATCCGTGCGACATATCACGGGAAAGCCTATCAAGTTTATCGGCATGGGGGAGAAGATGGACGCGCTCGAGCCGTTCTATCCTGATCGAATCGCCTCAAGAATCCTCGGCATGGGCGACATGCTCTCGCTTATCGAGGAAGCCGAAAAGAAGGTCGACAAGGTTAAGGCAGAGAAGCTCGCCCGCAAGATCAAGAAGGGCAAAGGCTTCGATCTAGAAGATTTCAAGGAGCAGCTCGCCCAAATGCAGAATATGGGCGGCGTAGCCAGCATTATGGATAAGATGCCGGGCATGGGCGGATTGCCACCTGGAGCCGCTAAAATGGTGGATGACTCGAAATTTCGGCAGATGGAAGCAATCATTAATTCTATGACACCACGTGAGCGAACCAATCCAGATGCCCTTAATGGATCTAGGAAAAGACGAATTACGGTTGGCTCAGGAACCCAGATTCAAGACCTGAATCGGCTGCTTAAGCAGCATAAGCAGATGCAGAAGGTAATGAAGAAGATGAAGGGCGGGAATATGGCCAATATGATGCGCGGCCTAGGCGGTATGCAGGGCGGCGCCGGTGGCGGTTTTCCGGGTGGGCCAGGGCAATTTCCCCGTTCTTAATCGGGTAATAATTCAAAAAAATGTGAAGCATTTCAGGCCTTACATAAATGTCTGACTATTTTGTGTGTTTTAGCCGCATAACCCGCGAAAATACAGTGCCTGTGGGCTTCCAATCACACCCCAATTAACATAGAATACCCGCCTTTTTACCCGAGCACGTATGTTCTTGCCTGCTCTTACTATAAGTGCAGGGGGAAATCAGCCTCAGCTCGCGTAACTCATAAACACTAGTTTATTACATTGGAATGACAGGAAATACTTATGGTCACGATTCGATTGTCACGTGGTGGTGCTAAGAAACGGCCTTTTTATCACATCACAGTAAGTGACAGCCGCAGTGCGCGTGATGGGCGTTTTATTGAGCGAATTGGCTTCTTTAATCCACGTGCTAAAGGTCAGGAAGAGCGTTTGCGTCTTGATCGCGATCGCATGTCTTACTGGACTGCACAAGGTGCACAGCTTAGCTCTCGCGTATCAACACTGACGAAGGCAGCGGTAGAGACTTCTACAACAGAGGCGTGATTTTGATATCGCGTTGTCTGGGTGGTAAGTAAACCCGTAGCAGGTAGTGAGAAGGTGGTACTCGGAGAAATTGGCCGGGTGCATGGCCTAAAGGGTTGGCTTAAGCTGATTTCCTTTACCTCACCGATCGAGAATATTCTCGACTACTCGTGCTTTACGGCACAAGTTGGGGGACGGTCTCAGGAGTTAGAGCTCGACGAGCACAGTCGTGCGAACAAAGCTTTGTTGGTCCATTTCAAGGGTTACGATGACCCTGAAACGGCAAGGCTACTGACCGGCACGGAATTAACGATAGCGAATGAGAAATTGCCTCACTTAGAGCACGGCGAATTCTATTGGCATCAGCTACAAGACCTTAGAGTGGTCAACCAGCACGAACAACTGTTTGGCCGGGTTAGCCACTTGTTAGAGACAGGCGCCAACGATGTGTTGGTAGTCAAAGCAGATAGCGAAAGCATCGATGATCGGGAAAGACTTATTCCCTATTTAGTAGATTCGGTGGTAATCGAGATAGATCTGGAAAATCAGACTATCCGAGTAGATTGGGAAGCAGACTATCTGGATTGAGCCCTCTTTATTGAGTAAAAAGCGCACATCAGTAGTGACAGAAGTTGTTAGGTAAAGTTGTAAGCGAAAGGTGTAAGCGATGCAGCTTGGAATAGTCACCCTGTTTCCAGAAATGTTTGCAGCCGTAACCGAACATGGCATCAGTGGTAGGGCGGTACGCTCGGGTCTAATGAACCTCGAGTTATTTAATCCGCGCGACTATACGACTGATAAGCATCGTACTGTGGACGATAAGTCATTTGGTGGCGGTCCCGGAATGCTGATGAAGACCGAACCGCTAATGGCATCGATAGCCGCGGCGAGGCAGGCAGTAGCCGAGAAACAAATGATTGGTGAGAAGGCTAGAGTCATTTACTTGTCACCGCAGGGTCAGACCCTGAAGCAAGATTCGATTATCGATCTTGCCAAGCGAGAAAGCATGGTGCTGCTATGCGGTCGCTATCAAGGCATAGACAATCGTGTGCTTGAGAGTGAGATAGATGAAGAGTGGTCGCTGGGTGATTTTGTAATCAGCGGCGGCGAGTTAGCAGCGATGACATTGATCGATGCCATGACGAGATTTCAGCCTGGCGCGCTAGGTGATGAAGGCTCGGCGTTAGAAGATAGTTTTAGCAATGGCTTGTTGCACAGCCCTGAGTACACAAGGCCGCAGAGTATAGATGGGTCGGATGTACCCAAAGTGCTGCTCAGCGGTGATCACGAAGCGATACGCAAGTGGCGACTGAAACAGAGTTTAGGTGCGACCTGGTTGAAGAGACCAGACTTGCTGCAAGCGATGTCGCTGGAGATCGAGCAAGAAGAATTATTGGAGCAGTTCAAACAAGACTATGTCCGTAACAAAGTGTAGTAGCCTGAATTGCTAGTTCGACAAATAGTTTTATAAATAGTTAGACAATAAATTTTTGAAAATTTCGATTTACTAAGAATTGGCAAGCGCCAATCGCTACAAGGGTTCAGGAGCAAGACGATGAGTAAGAGTAAAATCATCCAACAGATAGAAAACGAACAGATGAGCAAGGAACTTCCAGATTTTGGTCCGGGCGACACCGTTGTCGTTCAGGTAAAAATTCAGGAAGGCGATAGAGAGCGTTTACAGGCATTCGAAGGTGTTGTTATTGCACGTCGCAGCCGTGGCGTAAACTCATCCTTCACGGTCAGAAAGATTTCTCACGGTGTAGGTGTTGAACGTGTATTTCAGATTTATAGCTCCGTTGTAGATAGCGTCGCGGTGAAGCGTCGCGGTGCTGTTCGCCAGGCTAAGCTGTACTATTTGCGCGAACTGACTGGTCGAGCTGCAAGAATCACAGAAAAGTTGGAAAAGAAGTCGAACTAACAAAACTCGGCTTGCTGTCTCGGGGTACTTCCGGGGCGCTGCATTCAGCCAATCTAGGCATATCGAATGGGAAGTCTGTCCGCAGTCTTCCCATTTTTATTACTTCCGATAGACTCGATATGTATTTGGCCTAGCTTGATCTGCGCTATGGGTGTATGCGAAGAACCGCGGGCTTATCGCGCCGTGAATACGGAGAAATAATTTGACCGTACTCTGGCCTAGCTTGTTTACGAAGAGCAGAGAGCTGAAACCGTCGCGGCTGCGGGAATTTAATTGGCCGTGTTCTGGTCTAGTTTGAGCAGCCGATTATTAAATGCTATAAGATAGTCGATACAGTGTTTAGCCTCGCGCTACGGCACTACCATCGCGGCCCTCAAGCAGCGGTACAAAAGGAGACAAGCCATGAGAATAACTATTAAGCCTATGTTGGTAATGTTGGGACTAGCTTTGACGCTAGTTGCTGTCACTGCGTCTCAGGCACAGAATCGCGATCAATCGCTGCGCGGCAAGCTCGAGCTGGCGATAGAGGTGGCATCCCAGGGTCAGTTGCAAATTATTAGCCTGAAACCCACGCCGCTATCCACTATTTTTGAAGTCGAACTGAATACTGGCGAGGTTCTTTACAGCGATATTTCCGGTGACTATCTCTTCGCAGGCGATATGTACCGGGCTGGCGACTCGGGCCTCGTGAACATCTCCACAAAAGCGAAGCAGGCGCGTAGCCTGACGAAAATCGCTGCCATTCCAGTCGAGGAAATGATTGTCTTCACGCCCGAGGTGGTCAAGGCATCCATAACAGTTTTCACCGACGTTGACTGCACTTATTGCCGTAAGCTGCACAGCGAGCTAGATCAGCTAATGGCAAAGGGCATTGAGGTACGTTACTTGGCCTATCCTCGTGGTGGTGCAGAAGCAGCCTCGTACGACAAGATGCTTTCCGTATGGTGCTCTGATGATCGTAAGAAATCGTTGACTCAGGCGAAGAATGGTCAGAATTTACCTGCAGGCGACTGTGATTCGCCTGTTCTGGCGCACCATGCGTTGGGCAATGAGCTAGGTATTTCCGGCACACCAGCATTGATCTTCCCCGATGGCACCGTCATTCCCGGCTATATGGATGCTGATCGCCTGGCAACAATGCTTAAGATCAACTAGTAAGTCTCTTATTCTAGGAGCCTCGGTTTTCTGCTGGGCTCCTGCTCTAAAAACCTCACTCTCCTTTAATGGGCACACAGCCTGAGCAGGACTGCTGGGTTTCTTGTATGTTTCCAGTATAATTCGGCGCTTATATTGAATAAGTCCGGGGCCCTTTGTGAATTCTGAATCAGCCAAGTCAATCAAACCTCAGTCTGTAAAGATAGGCATCTGCGGTTTCGGTACTGTCGGTGGCGGCAGCTACAACTTATTGCACAGCAACGGTGAAGAAATTACTCGCCGCGTAGGCTGTGCAATCGATGTTGTAAGAATAGCATCTCGAAGCATCATGAGCGGCGACGTCAATCGGGCAGTCAATATTAGCAATGACCCATTCGATGTTGTCAACGATCCCGGGGTGGATATAGTCATCGAGACCATCGGTGGTTTCGATCCTGCATTCGAGGTGGTTCGTCAGGCGTTGGCCAATGGAAAACACGTAGTGACGGCTAACAAGGCTCTGATAGCAGAGCGCGGTAATGAGCTCTTCGCAGTTGCGCAGGGAAATGCCGTGACGCTAGCTTATGAGAGTAGTGTGGCGGGCGGTATACCAATCATTAAGGCTCTGCGAGAAGGTCTATCAGCAAATAAGATCGACTGGCTGGCAGGCATCATCAACGGCACGGGTAACTTCATCCTGACCGAGATGGCCGAAAAACAGCGTCAATTCGTCGATGTGCTCGCCGAAGCACAGCAACTCGGCTATGCCGAAGCCGATCCGACATTCGATGTCGAGGGCATTGATGCAGCACACAAGTTAACTATCATGGCATCGATCGCATTCGGTATTCCTTTGCAGTTTGATAAGACCTATACCGAAGGTATTAGCCGCATCACACCTGAAGACATAGGCTTCGCGAAGCAGTTGGGGTATCGAGTCAAACACTTGGGAATCGCACGCCGCACAGACAGCACAGTTGAGATGCGCGTGCACCCGACGTTAATTCCACGAAAGCGATTGCTGGCAAGAGTAGATGGCGTGGGTAATGCCGTACTCGTACATGGCAACGCCGTAGGTTCTACACTTTATAACGGTCCTGGTGCTGGCGCGGATGCTACGGCGTCTTCAGTCATCGCCGACGTAATTGATATCGCTAGGCAGAAGCTCGCAGGATTGAGCAGGCCGCTGCTGCCTGCACTGGGCTATCTCTCGATGCATGATGATCTAGAAGTAGTGTCTATCGAAGAGATTGAGACGGAATATTATCTGCGTATTCCAGTGAACGATGTGGTGGGCGTATTGGCTAAGATATCCAGCATCCTGCAAGGCTTCGACATCAGCATAGAAGCGGTTATTCAGAAAGAACTCGATAGCAATACAGTGCCAATTGTCATTCTTACTCACAAGGCGCTAGAGAAGAAATTGAATTTAGCCATCGCAGCGATTGAAGCGCTTGAAGATGTGAGCGGCGAAGTCATGCGCATTCGCGTCGAGACATTTGAAGGATAGATAGTTAGCTCCATTGAATATCGGTATTTAGAAGATAGTTAAAGGATAACTAAACAGTTAACCCCGCCGAATACCGGCGTTAGAATATTTTAGAACGTAATAAAAAAGATTAGAGAAGGGAAGGTGAGTTGAAATATATAAGCACTAGAGGCGGTGGCACCCCGCAGACATTCGAACAGGTTCTTCTAACTGGTCTGGCTCCAGATGGGGGTTTGTACGTGCCTGCTGAGCTGCCTCACTTCTCCTTAGAAGAAATAGCGTCATGGAAAAGCCTTAGCTATCCAGAGCTCGCATTAAAAATTGTATCTGTGTTTATCGGCGACGAAATACCGGCCCAGGCTCTGCGTAAGATTGTCGTTGATAGCTATGCCCAGTTCAATCACCCCGAAGTGGCGCCGCTCACTGAGCTCGCAGAGAACGATTTCATGCTGGAGTTGTATCATGGCCCTACCCTGGCATTTAAAGACTTTGCCTTGCAGGTGCTCGGTCGGTTACTCGACTACGTGTTAGTAAAGAACGATCAGCGTGCGGTTATCCTTGGGGCGACATCAGGAGATACCGGTTCGGCAGCCTTAGAAGGCTGTCGGCACTCCAAACAAGTCGATATCTTCATTCTGCATCCACATCAACGAGTATCTGAAGTGCAGCGTAGGCAGATGACTACGGTCGTTGGGGATAACGTGTTTAACTTGGCAGTTGAAGGAAATTTCGATGATTGTCAGAGCATCGTCAAAGCCGCGTTCGCTGATCAGTCCTTTCTGGCTGAAGAGAGTCAGCTAGTCGCCGTGAATTCAATAAACTGGGCGCGGATAATGATGCAGATAGTCTATTATTTCTCAGCGGCACTTAAGGTAGGAGCGCCAGAGCAGGCTGTTTCTTTCTCGGTTCCGACGGGGAATTTCGGCGACATCTATGCGGGCTTTCTCGCCAAGAGCATCGGGCTACCCATCAAGCAGTTGGTTGTAGCCACAAACAGCAACGATATCCTGCACCGTTTCATCAATGGCAATGAATATTCCACTACTGATTTGAATCATACTTTGTCTCCGAGCATGGATATCCTCGTCTCAAGTAACTTCGAGCGCTATCTGTTCGATCTGTTCGATAGAGATGCGGAGTTACTCAAAGAGTTCATGTCGAAACTTAATCAGGAGTCACAGCAGGTGTCGGAAGAGAAGTGGCAGCAGATGCGCGAATGCTTCTCTAGCGCTAGAGTCGATGATGCGCTCACCTGTGAAACTATCGCGAAAGTATTCAATGATACCGGCAAGTTGGTAGATCCTCACACGGCCGTCGGAATACGCGCAGCGAGAGAATGTAATGCGGATCCATCTACGCCGATGATCACCCTGTCGACTGCACACCCCGCTAAGTTCAGCAATGCTATCAATGAAGCTGGACTGGATGCGCCCCAGTTGCCTCCTCACCTAACAGGCCTGTTTGAGAAGGAAGAGCATTACAGTGTCGTGCCAAACGATTTGGCGGCGGTGACAGAATTCGTAACAAAACACTCACATAGTTAGGGCTGAAATGTCACGACTCGTTAAACGTAGAGCGGCAAACATAACACTAAACCTTCCCGATTCTATGCATCCGCTTTTGCGGCGTGTTTACAGCCAGCGCAATATCAAAGATGTCGAAGAACTAGAACTTGGCTTAGAGAAGCTCATCCCTCCCGAGCAGTTCAAAGGCATCGATGAGGCTGTCCAGTTGTTAATGGATGCATTGCAGCGGCAGCAGCGCGTGCTTATCGTTGCCGATTTCGACGCGGACGGGGCGACGAGTTGCGTTGTAGCTCTAAAGGCTCTCCGGCAATTTGGTTTTCAGCACACCGACTACATCGTTCCCAATCGATTCGATTATGGATACGGCCTAACACCCGAGATAGTCGAGTTGGCAAAGACACGCAACCCTGATCTCATCATTACTGTCGATAATGGCATCTCCAGCATAGAGGGAGTCGCTGCTGCGAAATCTGCGGGAATAAAGACTCTTATCACCGATCACCACCTGCCGGGTGCTACAGCGCCAGATGCAGATGCCATAGTTAATCCGAATCAACATGGATGTAATTTCCCCAGCAAGAGCATCGCCGGTGTAGGTGTTATTTTCTACGTGATGTTGGCTCTGCGGGGGAAGTTGCGGCAAACGAAATGGTTCGAAGAAAATAGACTAACAGAGCCGAAGCTCTCGGATCTGCTAGACCTCCTTGCTTTGGGTACTGTAGCGGACGTAGTCGCACTTGATCGCAATAATCGTATATTAGTAAGCGAAGGCTTAAGAAGAATTCGTGCAGGACGCACTCGCCCGGGCATTACTAGCCTTTTAGAGATTGCGGGCCGCAGTAGCGCTAGACTTACCGCCTCTGACCTCGGCTTCAGCGTCGGTCCTAGATTAAACGCAGCGGGAAGATTGGATGACATGTCCACAGGCATCGAATGCCTGCTGACAGATCATGAAAGTACAGCGTATAAACTCGCCTTACAGCTCGACGGAATGAACAAAGACCGCAAACAGATAGAAGGCGATATGCGCGAGCAAGCCTTCAAATTTTTGCAGGAATTTTCATTGGAGGAGAGTGACCTTCCTGCGGCTCTTTGTATTTATGACGGAAGATGGCATCAGGGAGTTGTGGGCATTCTCGCTTCGCGTGTGAAGGAGAAGTTCAATAGGCCAGTCATTGCCTTCGCAGACGCGAACGATTCAGGCAACGAAATAAAAGGCTCCGCAAGATCCATTAAGGGATTCCATATTCGCGATGCATTGGATGCTGTGGCCAGCAGTAATCCTGGCATGATCAGCAAGTTCGGCGGTCACGCGATGGCCGCGGGCCTCAGTCTTGAGAAGGACAAGCTGCAAGAGTTTACCGAGGCATTCCAGAAACAAGCCGCTCTACTGTTAGATGATGAACTACTTCAAGCGCAGATTTTTAGCGATGGTGTGATAGAACAAAATGACTTCTCTATGGAGACCGCAGCCGAACTAATTGAAGGTGGCCCCTGGGGGCAGGAATTCCCCGAGCCGGTCTTTGATGGTAAGTTCAAAGTAATTCAGCAGCGCAGAGTTGGTGAGAATCACTTAAAGCTAGTGCTAGCGCCCGAAATAGCGCCGCAGCAGACCATAGACGCGATTGCCTTCAACATCGACAAACAAGAATGGCCGGCTCCTGATATGACTGACATAGAGATCGCCTATAGACTCGATATCAACGAGTTCAGAGGAAATCAAACGCTGCAGCTTATGGTGGAACATATAATCGCCTGGCAATAGAATTTTCTTGTCAACTAAGATTAGTTGCATTCAACTATATCCCTCTACAAGAAATGTTTTGGTCAGTATGCTAGGGAAGTATACTTGATAAGTTTGGAGCTCCATGGGGAGTCAGCTGTGCGGAAGCGCCTAGCTAAAGTGAATGACTTAGAGCCAGACCGACACATTACAATCACAAGTTGTGAGAGGGAGCTAGCATGACTTTTTTTACTCGAACGCTTAGCGCGCTGCTATTTGTAGTGTCGCCCCATGTCTTCGCTCAGGCCAACTTGGTTACTAACCTTCCTAAAACCGAATATGGCTATCCTGACCTTCAAGGATATTGGGAGAATCTCCATCAAACACCACTACAAAGACCCAGAGAGCTTGGAGACAAACAGGCATACTCTGAAGACGAAGCTTTTGCGTTGATTGAGCAAGCAAGTGCAGACCTTCGAAAGAGAAGTTTGCCCCTTGATCCAGATCGAGAGCCACCCCAAGGAGGTTTAGTTACTAACCAGGCAGACGATGACTTTGATGATTTTCCCATTGATATAGCGATGATTAACGGCGAATACCGCACGTCTCTAATAATCGATCCGCCTAACGGCCGAATACCCCATGATATTGTTAACCGAGCACAGACGAATGAGTTTTACTTTTATCTCCAAGACAATAACTTGAGATTCGATGGGCCGGAAGCGGCCTACGGTGGTGAGCGTTGTCTTTTCCCCGGTCCACAATTGTCCATGATGTATCAGCGCGGCCTCTCTCCTTATACTCAAATTGTGCAAACCAAAGACTACCTAATGATACTTGGGGAGTATCCGTATCATGCTCGGATCATACGGATTGAAGACGATCACCCGACGAATGGATTTGCCAAATGGATGGGGGATTCGGTGGGCCATTGGGAAAACGAGACTCTCGTAATTCATACAGAGAAGATGCGCAGAGAGCAGTCGTTTCCACCCATATTTTCTACGATACACACGCAGATCACTGAAAGGCTGTCACTTGGCGAAAACGATACCATTCTCTATGAGTACACGGTGACAGATCCGCAATTGTATTTGCAATCGTTTACCGCACAGATCCCTTTTACTCGTATGCAGAACGGGCAGGTAATTTATGAATATGCATGCCATGAAGGCAACTATTCTTTTGTGGGTTCGCTGTCGGGCGCGCGATGGGAAGATGCTCAAAACTAAATTGATAATGATACAAATTAACAAGCAAGCCAAGTTGGATTCGTATAGAGGCATGCCATGTTTCAGAAAATCGATAGTGAGAAACTGAGCATGAGGAAGTTCAAATCGATGGGGCAAGCACAGCGGTTTTTGAGTGCCCATGCAGCTGTGTTCAATTTGTTCAATCTTGGGCGTCATTTGGTATCAGCAGAGAACTATCGATATTCCCGGCCGATAAACCTTTTAATAAAGTCGATCTGCACGGTCTTTAAATGACAGAACGGCTCGTATTTGTTACCTTTTGGCACACAAACTACGATCCCGCTCGCGTATCATCTTTAGCATGATTTGATGGGAGTCAAAATGCGCACTAAATTACATAACTTTCTGATATTTTTAGGTTTTATTCTCGTGGCTGGCGGCGCTCAGGCACAGATGTATAAGACTGATCAGATCGAAGTTGAGCTGGTTTCGGAAACCCGCAATGTGGTTCCCGGCGAAACACTATGGCTCGCTATCCGCCTAGATCCTATCGAACACTGGCATACCTACTGGAAATTTGGCGGCGATAGCGGCGAAGCGACCGAGGCTAACGAGTGGCAATTACCAGCTGGCGCGAGCGTCGGTGACATAGTCTGGCCTATCCCCGAGTGGACTCCGTTCCCTGGCAGCGACCTCGTTACGTTTACCTATGAGCGTGAAGTATTCCTGCCAATTCCTGTAACTGTTCCGGCAGACTACAGTGCTTCGAATTTCGAAATCCACACAAATGTCGACTACCAGGTCTGCTACGAGATCTGCATACCCGGCTCAGCAGAGTTTGATTTGTCGTTACCGGTAGGCAGCACGGCGCAGATTGATGAGAAGTGGCGGCAGGGTTTTGCCGATTCACGTGCTATGACTCCAGTGCTGGCCGATCAGCACAACCTGGAGGCCAACTTCAACAGCTTCGATGGCAAGTTCAATGTCATGGTTGAGGCAGAAGAAAACCTATTCGATGATGTCGATGAGATCTGGTTCTTCCCAGAGCAGCGACGGATCATGAAGTACGCTCCAGTGCGTAAGGTTATGAAAGACGGCAACCGCCTGCAGATTTCTACAGAGCAGCATCGTCGCTTCGATACAGACCTTGCGGAGCTTACTGGGCTTCTCGCTTACATCGACGATGATGGGCGGTGGCACGGTTATGACATCAAGCCTCAATCAGCGAACGTGGCCTGGGACCATAGCATCGAAGTAGAACTCCTCTCGGAGACCACAAACATAGTACCAGGAGAGACAACGTGGCTAGGCTTGCGACTGCAGCCGTCCGAGCACTGGCATACCTACTGGAAGATGGGTGGCGATAGTGGCGAACCTACTAGCGCTAACGAATGGACGGCACCGGAAGGAACGAATATCGGCGAACTGCTGTGGCCAGCGCCCCATTGGCTTCCGTTTTACGACACCGACCTGGTTAACTTCGCCTACGAGCAAGAAGTATTGCACCCCATCGCCGTGACTATTCCAGCGGATTACGAAGGGGATACGGTCGAGCTATCAACTTTGGCTTTCTGGAACGTCTGCGAGCAGATCTGTATTCCTGGAGAGCAGCGGCTGAGTATTACGCTGCCAGTTGCGCAATCTCTTGAGTTAGACGCTGGCAATGCGCAGATCTTTGCGACTGCCAGAGAACAACTCCCAATAACTGATCACGACATCAAATCGATCATCGCCGTTGCCGGTGAGCGAGTGAGTCTCGGATTCGAAGCGCCAGATGCAATTTTTTCTGACTACACTGATGCGTTCTTTTTCCCCGAGCAGCGCCGCATAGTCAAACCCGGCCCGCTTCGAGATGTGAGCATTGCGGGAAACCTGCTGCAGATAACCCACCAACAGCCAAGACGCATGTTGGAAGACCTCACTGCGGTTTACGGAGTTCTTGTTCTAGAAAATGAACAAGGAGAACGCACTGCTTATGATTTCCAGAATCCAGCGGCCGATGCGAACCTAACGACTATCGTACCTCTTGCCGCTGCGAATAATTCAGGCAGTGACGATGGCGGCGGACTACTGCTGTATATGTTATTCGCACTAATGGGCGGTTTTATACTGAATCTAATGCCCTGCGTTTTTCCAGTTCTATCGATGAAGGCACTTAGCTTCGCTAAAAATGCTGGCGAATCCGTGCATAAACAACGCATGGATGGCCTCGCTTATACCGTTGGCGTGATTGCAGCCTTCGTAGCCCTAGCAACAGTTCTCATCGTGCTACGCGCGGGTGGCGAACGCATTGGTTGGGCGTTCCAGTTTCAACAGCCTTGGTTTCTCGCATTTATTGTGTATGTGTTCTTCATGATGGCGCTTAGCCTTTCTGGTGTATTTGAGATCGGTACGGGCCTCATGGGCGCCGGTGGCAGTCTAGCGCAGAAGAAGGGCTACAAGGGTTCGTTCTTCACAGGTGTGCTAGCAACGACTGTGGCGACGCCTTGCACCGCGCCGTTTATGGGTCCGGCGCTCGGCTTCGCACTAACCCAGTCTTGGGTGGTTGCGATGATGGTATTTGTATCGTTAGGTCTAGGCATGGCACTACCAATTCTTGTACTTTCCTATATGCCGTCCCTGACGAAGTACATGCCGAAGCCAGGCGTATGGATGGAAACGTTCAAGCAGTTCATGGCATTCCCTCTGTATCTCTCAGCCCTGTTCTTCCTCTGGGTGCTGGGTAATCAGGTAGGCGTCATGGGAATGTCACTGGTGCTTGGTGTGTGTATCTTGCTCGCCTTCGCAGCCTGGATGTATCAGCGCCGCTTTTCTATGGGCCCGATACTGCGTACGGTTAACTATGCAGCGGGCGCTACGGCGCTAATAGCCGCCATCTATCTGATGCAGACGCCTTTCCTGCAGACAGTCTCAATGGTACAAACAGCGAGTGTGGATGCGGATGGCAACTCTACGCAGAACTACGAAGTCTTCAGCACTGCCCGTCTAGATGAAATACAGGCCGAGGGTCGTCCTGTGTTCGTCAATATGACAGCCGCATGGTGCATTACTTGTCTCGCCAACGAGCAGACTACCCTCAGCACCGAGCGCGTCGAGCAGGCACTGCTAGACAATGACATCACCTACATGAAGGGCGACTGGACGAACGAGGATCCGGAGATCACCGCGGTTCTTGAGCGTTTTAATCGTCCTTCAGTGCCGCTGTATGTCCTTTATCCAGGAGACAGCAGCAAGGAACCGATCATTCTTCCGCAGATTCTTACGCCGGGTATGGTCGCTGACATCTTTGCAAGCATTTAGGGAGACTCCCTAGTTAGTTAATTCGGTACGTTTCGTAAGGCATGCATCGCTCACTTGATTCAATTTCAAATTGAGTGATAATCGCCTTATTGATTTCTCCCTCTAGCCCAACACACCTGCTATGCGAATTTCGCTGCGTTTACTAATTGCTCTAAGCCTGTCAATGATCTCGAATTTCGCGGTTGCCGCAGAGGAAATTGACGCGGCCAGCAAATACTCGGCGGCACACGCTGCTGCCAATAAACTAGCGCGGTTGCATAGCCTGCTCATCAGTCAGGGCGACGATCTAGTCTTCGAGCAGTATTACAACTCACGAGACCCATCGCGCCCAGCAAACATGAAGTCGGCCTCCAAGAGCGTTATCTCGGCGTTGGTAGGAATTGCTATCGACAGGGGAATCATCGATTCAGTAGATGTGAAAGTGGCGGAGTATTTTCCAGAACTAATCGCCGGGAGTGATGACGCCCGGAAGCAGCAGATCACAATAGAGAATCTGCTCACGATGCAATCGGGCCTGGAGACGACGAGCAATAGAAACTATGGCAAGTGGGTTCTCAGTGATAATTGGGTAGAGTTCGCTCTCAATCAGCCGCTGGTGGCGGAGCCTGGAACTCGAATGCTCTATAGCACGGGTAGTACCCATCTCTTGTCGGCTATTGTCACCCAAGCCAGTGGTATGAGTACTAAACAGTTCGCGCAAGAAAACCTAAGTGCTCGACTCGGTTTCTCCATGTCCTATTGGTCGCAGGATCCGCAAGGAATCTATTTCGGCGGCAACGATATGGAGATGACACCACGGCAGATGCTGGAATTTGGCCGCTTGTATTTAAATGAAGGGATCAAAGATAACGAACAGGTAATCTCCAAGGCGTGGGTAGAGGAATCCCACAAACCACGCGCAAGATCGCCGCGAGGGCAGGGCCGTTTTTACGGTTACGGTTGGTGGCTGAGAGATCTCGCCGGCATGCAGATCCCTGTTGCCTGGGGCTATGGTGGGCAGCTCATCTTCGTGGTGAAGGAATTAGACCTGGTCGTCGTTGCTACATCGGAAAGTACGCCAGGCCCGGCTAGGAGAGGGCACCTAGGCAGCCTCTATGAACTAGTCGAAGAACATGTGCTGTTGCCTGCTAGAGTCCAACAGCTAGACAGGCTCTAAGCACGCTCTTCCCGGCGATCGAATACACGTAAAATCTAACTGCAGCAACACGCAGTTATTAGCTCTCTAGAAGGAAAATACTCAGTGAAAATCAACGTGTATCAGGTTGATGCTTTTGCCAATAAACCCTTTGAAGGCAATCCGGCAGCTATCTGCCCGCTAGAGGAGTGGCTACCCGAGCAGGCTATGCAGGCGCTGGCTGCCGAAAATAACTTATCGGAAACGGCATTCTTTGTTCCTGATGGCGATGGTTTTGCACTGCGTTGGTTTACGCCAGCAATCGAAGTAGATCTGTGCGGTCACGCGACTCTCGCCGCAGCCTACGTCCTGTTCGAAGAATTAGACTATCAATCAGAAGAGATTCGTTTTAGCACGAAGTCTGGAACACTGAGTGTGGTGCGTAATGGTGATTCCCTTACAATGGATTTTCCTGCGCAGCAACCACTTCCTTTCGAGTTGCCGGTGCAGTTGGTTGAGGCGTTTGCGACGACTCCGGAAGACTGCTTGAAGTTTGACGACATTATTGCTGTTTTTTCATCGGAGGAAATGGTGCGAAACGCCGATCCCAATATGTCGCTATTGGCACAGCTGGACTGCCGGGGAATCATCATCACTGCCGAGTCTGCGGAGTATGATTTCATCGCAAGGTGGTTCGGTCCCAGAACGGGAATAAAAGAAGATCCTGTTACTGGCTCCGCGTTTACGCAGCTTGTGCCTTACTGGGCGAGTCGCCTTGGCAAAACTGAATTCCGAGTGAAGCAAGTTTCCCAGCGCGGCGGTGAGTTGACTTGTGAGCTAGTGGGAAATCGAGTATTGATCTCTGGCAGGGCAGTTCTGTTCATGCGCGGCGTTATCGAAATAGAATTTTAGTTGATTCGATAGGGCATGACTACCTCGCTAGAGCGCGGGGTAGTATTCGATTTTTAGTTTGTTCATTTCGATCACATCGCCATTCTTAAGTGGCAGATTTGTAATCTGCCGTCCATATACATACGCGCCGTTAGTACTGTCTAAGTCTTCTAAAAAAGAATTGTCAAAAATGGTGAGAAGTTTTGCGTGGTGACCACTGACGGCAAGGTTGTCGATGCGAATGTCATTATCATCCTTGGGGCCGATAGTCATAATCTCTTTATCGAGAACGAAATCGTCCAATCGATTTGAGTTAAAACTGAATTATAATTTGTCTGGTATGATGATTCTTATATTCTTGCGTTCACTCTTCTGTTAGGTCTGCATAAGAATGACAGAAATATTGTCTTTGCCGCCATTCTGGTTTGCTAGTGCAATCAACTTCTTAGCGGCCAAATCTAGGTCGGCAATGTTCTCATTGATCGTTTCAGCTATCTGCCAATCAGAAACCATATCGGTCAAACCATCGGAACAAAGCAGCAATAGATCGTAGGGCAACAGCGGTACTTCTGCTGTGTCTACATCAACGTCTGACTTCGTTCCCATTGATCTGGTGACTACGTGCCTGACGTTTGCTCCGCGCGCTTCTCTCTCGGTATAGAAGCCGCGATCGATTAGATCTTGAATCAAGCTGTGATCCTTGGTTAGGCGTTTCACTTCTCGGTTGCGGTAGAGATAGAGCCTAGAGTCGCCTACATGGCCTACGTAGATCTGAGACCCAACGACCAGTGTGGCAACTATTGTCGTGCCCATGCCCATATAGGCTTCTTCCTCTTGCTGGGCGCGGAATATCTCTGTATTGCTTGAAGAAATTGTATTGGAGATAAATTCCAATAACTGAGAACCAGTTATCGATACAGAAGTTTCCTGCAAAACGAGTTTTTGCAGCTTGTCTAGCACAAATTTGACGGTCATATGGGCTGCGACCTCTCCGGCCTTGTGCCCGCCCATGCCATCGGCGAGAACCGCTATGCCAAGCCCCTGGTCGAAGCCGATATGATCCTGGTTATAATCTCGGCGCCTTCCCGTATCTGTATATCCAGCAATTTTGAGTCGTGTCTGTGCCTCGGGCATCAATTTGTCCTGAGTTCTGCAATCCGGTTAATCAGCATATTGTAAGCTTTTGGTAGGCTCTGGTTGATCTTTTCCTGCCCATCAAAAAGAGTGAGATATTGTACAAAAATCAGTAACAACAGTCCGAATAAAAACCCAATTCGGGCACTTATCGGTGATTTATACTGCTTTTCAGATGCTGAAGGCGTAGCTTTTTGCGTGTCGGCCATACGTCCTTTTCTATTCCGGCCATTTCGTTTACGCGAAGGGCCTTCGTCCGAGAAGGTTTTGTGATGCTTGTCCTGGATATGTTGTCAAAATAACTCGACAGCTCTCTGTAAATTGTCGCCTTCTCGATTCTCTGGAATAGTCGATATCATGTTCGCGATGAGCTATTGGGTGTCATCAGGGAGCTTAGTAAATGATTTTCTAACGACAAAGCCGGTGTCTCTCCTCTTTATCGCGGCTCAGGTCATTTATTAAGAGTTTGATTGTTACCGGCCTCTGGAGGGGCTCTTTAATGCCTCTATAGACATATGCCATAACGCCTTCGCCGATTTTCAGTAGCTTTGAATACCCATCTAATCACACCAGTTTCCCTACTTTTTCTGACTACATGCACTTGATTGCTGTGTGATCTCTAGCCTAATGAGGGTGGGGTCATAAAAATGTGATATTCTTCGCAAAATCACGGTGTTAGAAAGCCAGTCCGAGACCGCGTGCAAGGAATCTACTTCAGATGAAAATGCCAAGTTTTGCTATTTCCACCTTCGCTGTCGTTCTGGTCCTGTACCTCCTGATCGTCGGGGAGGCATTGTTGCTCCCGCTCGTTATCGCCATTGCTCTATGGTATTTGATTAACACCCTCGCGGCGGTATTCGCGAAAATCCAAATTGGTCAGTTTCAGTTCCCTAGTATTGTTTGCCGCCTGGCATCCATATTCACCTTCGTCTTGCTCATCTGGGGCCTGATAAATTTCTTAGGTGGCCGCGCGGATGATGTGATGCAGGTCATTCCCATTTATCAGGAAAACCTCACAGAGCGTTTCCAGAATCTTCCGCTCGTTGTCGTGTCTATTTTTCAAGATCAATTGATCACAGATTGGATAAATCTGCCTGCTTACGCGACATCTGTAGCTTCATCTTTCGCCGGTATTTTGGCGAGTGGCGGCCTGATCATGATCTACGTTCTATTTTTGTTCCTTGAGCAGGGCAATGTCGATCAGAAGATTGCGGCGCTATTCAGTACTTCTGGGTCGGAAGATGACGTTCGCAAGATTATCAGTAGGATCCGCAATGACATTCAAAAATACATCAGCATCAAGATGTTCACCAGTTCCATGACTGGCTTGCTTAGCTATACTTTTCTACGCATCGTGGAAGTCGATTTCGCCGGAGTCTGGGGCCTGCTTATCTTCTTGTTAAATTTTATCCCGACTGTCGGCTCTATAATCGCCACTATCTTTCCTGCGATGATCGCGCTCGCGCAATCCGATGGCTACACCTTATTCATTCTGGTTCTGGCAGGTATCGGTGTGCTGCAGATCTGTATCGGCAATATTCTCGAGCCACGGCTAATGGGAAACTCGTTTAACCTAAGTCCAATTGTGATCCTGCTCAATCTGGGACTATGGCAGTACATTTGGGGAATTCCCGGTATGTTTCTCTGTGTTCCTTTCCTAATTATCCTAACGATTATTCTTAGTCACTTTCCGCGAACCCGTCCAATTGCGATTATTCTTTCCAGTGACGGTAGGTTGCGCGTTCCCGAAGACGCTGTGTTCGAGCAATTTAATAGGGGTCCCGGCGGCACTGATCTATTGCCTCCTAGTCAGGATAGCGACAAAGACTGAGTTCTAACGCGGCTCCAAAATATTTGCTTCTGCGAAAAAACCCTGCAATATCCGCGTATTACGCGCTATAATCCTCTGCTTTTTTACACTTAGCTTGCCTCTCGTGGGGCCCGACTCGAAATTCAGATTCAATTATTAGATTTAACGATGAGATTCAACGATGACTAGCGCAGAGATTAGACAGCAGTTTTTGGACTTTTTTGCCAGCAGGGGACATCAAATTGTTCCTAGCAGCTCGCTCGTGCCCGGCAATGATCCAACTCTGTTGTTTACCAATGCAGGAATGGTGCAATTTAAGGATACTTTCCTCGGTGATGAGCAGCGTGACTACAATCGTGCGACTAGTTCACAGCGCTGCGTCCGCGCAGGCGGTAAGCATAATGATTTGGAAAACGTGGGCTACACAGCTAGGCATCACACATTTTTCGAGATGCTGGGCAATTTCTCCTTCGGTGACTACTTCAAGCGTGACGCCATTAAATATGCTTGGGAATTCCTAACAGTCGAATTGGGGCTACCGGCAGAGAAACTTTGGATTACCGTATTTGCAGACGATGCCGAGGCGGAAGCAATCTGGCTAGAGGAAATAAAGATCGACCCGAGTCGGTTTTCGCGTCTAGGTGAGAAAGACAATTTTTGGTCAATGGGAGATACCGGTCCCTGCGGTCCCTGTTCGGAAATATTTTATGACCACGGCGATGACGTGCCCGGTGGCCCGCCAGGAAGTCCCGATGAAGATGGCGATCGCTACATAGAGATCTGGAATCTCGTTTTCATGCAGTACGAGAGAAAAGCGGATGGTTCTATGATCCCGCTACCCAAGCCTTCTGTTGACACAGGGGCGGGTCTCGAACGCGTAGCAGCTGTTATGCAGAATGTGCACAGTAACTATGAGATCGATCTGTTTCAGAATTTACTAAAAGCGATCTCTATAATCACTGGTGTGAGCGATCTCAATAATAATTCTCTAAAAGTTATAGCAGACCATATACGGTCTTGCTCATTCTTAATTGTGGATGGCATTCTTCCTTCAAACGAGGGAAGAGGTTATGTTCTGCGCAGAATCATTCGGCGTGCTGTCCGACATGGGTACCAGCTCGGCGTGAAAGATGTCTTCTTCTATAAGATCGTTGTCGCTCTGGTTGAAGTCATGGGAGAGGCCTACCCCGAGCTTGCGCAGAAGCAGCAGATTGTCGAGAAGGCTTTGAAAGCAGAGGAAGAACAATTTGCGCGCACCTTAGAAAATGGCATGTCCATTCTAGAGAAGGCGATAGCGGAATTAGATGGGAAAACCATTCCCGGCGAGACAGTATTTCGCCTTTACGATACCTATGGCTTTCCTGTAGATCTTACAGCGGATGTCGCACGAGAACATGATCTATCACTTGACATGGATGGCTTCGAGGCGGCCATGTCAGTACAGAAAGAGCAGGCCCGCGCGGCGAGTAATTTTGGCTCAGTAGCGAAGCTTGAGATTGCCAGCAGTGAGGCTACAGATTTTGTTGGTTATGAAAAACTGCAGGGGACATCGAAGCTGCTAGCCATTTTTGCCGACTCGAAACAGATAGAGAGCGCGAGCGAAGGCGATGAGGTGCTATTGCTTCTCGATAGTACTCCGTTCTATGGAGAGTCCGGTGGTCAGGTTGGCGACACCGGTATGCTCACGAGTGAAAATGCCTCGTTCGAAGTGCTGGATACGCAGAAACAAGGCGATGCCTTCGTGCATAGAGGCGTACTACGCAGCGGTGCACTGCGCATGGGCGAAAAGCTTATGGCATCAGTAGCTGCTCAGGCGCGTGCTGCCATTACTTTGAACCACAGCGCTACGCATCTGATGAATGCGGCGCTAAGAAGCGTACTTGGCGAACATGTTCTGCAGAAGGGCTCGCTCGTCGATGCCGATAGGCTGCGCTTCGATTTCTCACATACCGCACCGGTATCAAATGAAGAGCTGAGAAACATCGAGAATCAAGTTAACGAAGAGATATTAAAAAACTCATCTGTGGGTAAGGAAGTTTTGCCTATCGAGAAGGCGCAAGAGAAGGGTGCGCTGGCACTGTTCGGCGAGAAGTACTCAGATGAAGTACGAGTCGTCACCATGGGTGGCGACTATTCGGTTGAATTCTGCGGCGGCACGCATGTACAGCGCACGGGTGATATTGGACTATTTAAGATTGTTTCTGAGACAGGTATCTCCTCCGGGGTACGCCGCGTAGAGGCTGTTACCGGCAGAGGCGCACTAGCACTCATCGAGAAAGAAGAGCAGACGTTGAGAAAGGTTTGTGAAATCGTAAAGTCGAATAGCGACGACGTGCTCGACAAGGTTCAGGCGCTTGCAAACAATACCAAGGCCTTGGAGAAACAGCTCGAGCAAATGAAGTCGAAGATGGCATCGAGTGCGGGTAGTGACCTTGCTTCTCAGGCAGAGGAAATCGCCGGCGTTAAGGTGTTAGTCGCTGTGGTGGAGGGTTTTAATCCGAAGACACTGCGTGACACGGCAGACCAATTAAAGAACAAGCTGGGTAGCGCTGTTGTTGTCTTGATGTCCGGGGCAGAAGGCAAGGTGAGTATCGTTGCTGGCGTTAGCAAAGACGTAGTAGGTAAAGTAAAGGCTGGCGACTTGGCGAACATGGTTGCCGTTCAGGTTGGCGGTAAGGGCGGGGGTCGTCCCGATATGGCTATGGCTGGCGGCAGTGATGTTCCGGCCATGCCAGCGGCTGCAGCGAGTGTTAAACCTTGGCTAGAAGAAAGATTGTAGGACCAGCGCGCTGGGTGCTGAAGCCTCGTTTGTGGAAGAGTATAGGAAAGGAATTGGAATAGTTTGTTATGGCGTTGATTGTTCAAAAATTTGGCGGCACATCCGTAGGCTCTGTCGAGCGGATCGAAGCCGTGGCAGACAAGATCGTTGGCTTTCGCAAACGTGGCGACGATGTCGTGGTTGTTGTTTCGGCAATGAGCGGAGAAACTAATCGCTTAATGACGTTGGCTAAAGACATCATGGACTATCCGACTCCTCGAGAGATGGATGTACTGTTGTCTACCGGCGAGCAGGTCACTATCGCACTGTTGAGCATGGCGTTGGAAAAGCGCGGCTTTAGCGCGCGTTCTTTTACTGGCACTCAGGTAAAAATCTTAACCTGCAATACACATATGAAGGCGAGGATTCGTGAGATAGACGGTACGCGTATTCATGCACAGTTAGAGCAGGGAAATGTTGTCGTAGTTGCCGGTTTTCAGGGCACGGATGAACACGGCAATATTACAACACTCGGTCGAGGTGGCTCAGACACCACCGCAGTAGCTCTAGCTGCAGCCTTGGAAGCGGACGAATGTCAGATATATACGGACGTAAAGGGTGTTTACACGACTGATCCGAGAGTTGTGGATGATGCTAGGTTGCTTAGTAGTATTACTTTCGAAGAGATGTTGGAACTCGCAAGCTTGGGTGCCAAGGTCCTGCAGATTCGCGCAGTTGAATTTGCGGGAAAATATAAGGTGCCGCTACGAGTGTTATCAAGTTTTGAAGAGGGTCCAGGTACCCTGATCAGTTTAGAGGGAGACGAAAAAATGGAAGACCCGACTATTGCTGGAATCGCTTTTGAGCGAGATGAAGCGAAGCTCACCATTGCTGGAGTTCCCGATGTGCCGGGCGTGGCCTATCAAGTAATCGGCCCAGTCAGCGCTGCTGGCATTGAAGTCGATGTGATCGTGCAAAACGCGGCGGAAGATGGAACGAACGATATAACATTTACTGTTAAACGCGGTGAATGTGATAGAGCCAAGAAAATTCTCGACGATTTGAAAGCCTCGCTGAAAGCACGCGAAGTGCTCGTTGACCGAAAGGTCGGAAAGGTGTCAGTAGTGGGTGTGGGCATGCGTTCACACGCGGGCATAGCCAGCAAGACGTTTAAGGCTTTGGCAGATGAGAGCATCAACATTCAAATTATTACGACTTCGGAGATCAAAATCTCTGTGGTAATAGAGGAGAAATACCTCGAATTAGCGGTCCGCGCCTTACATAGTGCCTTCGAACTTGGCGATCCCGACTACAATAAGAGCGGCGATTCGTAGGTCTGAACCCGCCGGGCTAACAAATTTGGCTGAATTAGTTGGCATGCACCTCATTAAGGCAGATACTTATGGTTAATCGCGTTGTAACTCACTGAACTGGTGAATTTTGAGGTAGTGGCTGAGAGCGTTGCTAGTCGGATGCTGGGTGTATAAGAGACCTCGCTCAAAACCTCATGAAATAAATCACGATATTCTATTGTTATCGGATATAGCAGTTAGGCAGTTTTATTGATTGGCACGCTGCAATAGTAACT
>Ga0308009_10000411_pt1 | contig 32157 bp, 40 predicted proteins | sample Neamet127_FD_203134 | JGI IMG/M metagenome (GOLD analysis project Ga0308009, IMG submission 203134) | Marine microbial communities from water near the shore, Antarctic Ocean - #127 | ecosystem: Environmental > Aquatic > Marine > Unclassified | place: Southern Ocean | collected 2014-07-24
CATACAGTTCTATTACTACTGCATCGAGAGTAAGTTATTTAGAAAGATTAGTACGTTCATTCAATTTATTAAGAATCATGGAACATACCAGAGTTATTTGGGCTGTTACAAACTCTTCGTATAGAATGAAATTCGTTATCCCAGTTGGTGGTAAATCTAAGACAAGAGCAAAACAATCTCTTGCACAGTTGATGGGTAACTATAAAGAAGTTGTAGATTTTGATTGGGAATCAGCATCGTTACATACGAATGGTAAACCAATGTTACAATTTAATAAAGAATACTGGTTACCAAGTAAAGATGGTGAATCTCCAGAAATTGAAACACTAAGTTCTGACGGTCCTGAACTTAATGATACAGAAGCATTAAAGTACTTTGCTGATAAACTTAAGCAAGTTTCCAAAATTCCATATAGTAGATTTATGTATGAAGATGGTGGTGATGATTTCGCTATGGCTGCCGATGGAATGATTAGAGATGAAATTAAATTCGCTAAGTTTATTAAGAGATTAAGATCTTCATTCCAAGAAATTTTAATTAAGCCATTATGGCTTCAAATGTGTTTGAAGTTCCCTGAATTTGCAACAGACCCTGTATTTAAAACTCAAATAGCTCTCCAATTTAATGAAGAGAATATGTTTGCTGAATTAAAGCAAATGGAAATAATGGAGAAACGCTTAGACTTTATTAGTACTATGCAAGATTCATTAATGAAAACAGATCCAATGACTATGGAAGAAATGCCTTACTTTGATATGGAATTCTTAGTTGATAGATACTTAAAACTTTCACCAGATGATAAAGAAGCTAATTTAGCATATAGAAAAAGAGCAAGTGCTGAAGATGCTAAGGACGGTGAAGACGATCCACTAGCAATGATGTAAAAAACAAATATAAAAACTATGAAACATATTAAAACATATAGCGAATTCGCTAGTATTGAAGAAGATGCAGTAAAAGGTCAAGACTCTAAGGTAGTAATAGATGACGTTTATGTTGCTAAATTAGATAAAGAAATTAAAGGCGCTGAGATTCTAGGTGTTATTAAATCAGCTGGATCTGAAAGTGAATTCAAAGATTATTTCTATGCTGAATATGGTGAAGGTTCATTTACTACAGCTGAAATATCAAAGCTAGTAGCATTCTTTAATGGATATGCTGAAGAAGAAAATGCTGAAGAAGCTGAAGAAGAGGAGAAGTCCGATAAAGAAGAAGATGATGAATTAGATTTAGATGTATAAAATCTAAAAAACTCATTTTTTTCAAAGATATATAAACAAACACATAATAAAATCATATGATGACTAAAAAAAATCTACTAATTCTTGAGAGGTCTGCTGGCAACTTAGAATTAAACAAAGAAACCTCTGGAGAATACGTACTAGAAGGTATTTTTGGTGAGATTGATGTTAAGAACAAGAATAACAGAATCTACACTGAAAGTGAATATGTACCACAAATCAAAGCATTACAGGATAAAATTAAATCATCTAAACTTTTAGGTGAATTAGACCATCCTGCTAACTTCGATATTTCTCTTAAGAATGTTTCACATATTATTGAAGAGTTAACATACGACGAGAAAACAAAACAAGTTAGAGGAAGAATAAGACTATTAGATACTGAAGCTGGAAAACAAGCTAAAGCATTAGTTGATGCTGGTGTTCCTTTACAAATTTCATCTAGGGCTGCAGGAGCTGTTGAATCTAACGGACAAGTTAAGATTAAGCAGCTTTTTACTTATGATTTAGTAGCTGATCCTGGATTTGCTAACGCTGAATTATCTAGAGTTAATGAATCTTTCGGAATTGCAAATGATTCTGATATTCAAATTTATGAAATTGAAGCAAGCGAATTAATTAAAGAAGATAACATAGAAAATAATAAAACTGAAATAATGTTAAACGAAGAAAACTCAAAATTTGTTAGTGCTGAGGATTTCAATAAATATTCTGAGTATTTATCAGAAGAGATTAAGTCTTTAAAGGCTACAATTTCACAATTGAATGAAACTACTGAAAAAACAGAAACAAACGAAGAAGTATCTAAACTTAAAGAGTACGTTGGATATATTGCTGAAACTTTAGATAATAGTATAACATATACTGAAACTACTGCAGAAGGAGTCAATAGTGTTAAAGAGTATACTAATTATTTAGCTGAATCATTTAATGAAAGCGTAGATACTGTATCTGGTTTAAACGAACGTATGGATCAAATCACATCATATACTGAATATGTTGCTGAAACTGTAAATTCAAATTTAATCGTTGAAGATACTGAAGAAGTTGAAGATCTTTTAGAATCTTTAGGTATTGAAATAGTAACTGAAGAGGAAATGAAAGAAATAGAATCTATTTCTGAAGAAGTTGAAGAAGAAATATCTGAAGACTGTGGTTGTGCTGAAGGTAAATGCGACTGTAAGGTTGCTGAAGGCCGTAAATTTGCTGCAGCTGCTAAAGAAGCTAAAGAAGCTGGTAAAGAAGAATTTGAATTTGAAGGTAAAACTTACCCAGTAACTATTAAAGAAGCTGAAGAAACTGAAGAAGAGGTTGAAGAAACTGAAGAAGAAGTAATTGAAACTGAATCTACTGAAGAAGTTATTGAAGCTGAAGAAACTGAAGAAGAAACTGAAGAAGAAGTTATTGAATCTGAAGAATCTGAAGAAGATGAGGAAGAAGTTATTGAAGCTGAAGAATCTGAAGAAGATGAGGAAGAAGTTATTGAAGCTGATTCTACTGAAGAAGTTATTGAAGCTGAACAAGCTGATGACGAAGAGGTTGAAGAAGATGAGGAAGAAGAAGATGAAGATGAGGAACCAGAAGTTAACGACGACGAAGTTGAAGAAGTTTCTGAAGATTTAGATTTGGAAATAGTAACTGAATCTCAAATGGCTGTTTTAAATTATCAAGACGAAGTTCATGCAAAACTACAGACTATTATAGATGCTTCTAACAGAAAACCATCTACAAAACCTGGATTTTTTAATTTTGTATCTGAATCAGTTCAAAACGATTTCAACGAGTTAAATGAAGATGATAAGTCTACTGTATTAAAAGCAGTTGAAGGACAAGGATTCTTATCAGAAGGACAAATTGTTTCTTTATGGAATACGTCACTTACGCAAGTTCAAGAATCTGATCTTCCTGTTATTGCTTTAATGCCTGTTGAATATAAAGAAACTTGGGACAAATTATCAGAAGGTAAAAGAACTGAATTACTAGCTCAATCTAAATTCCACAATACAAACTCAAAGTATGAGGTTAAATCATTCTGGCAAACAAGAGATATGAGAGAGACTTCAGTTAATATGGATAAGGTTAGTTCAATGAACGAATCAAACATTCATATGTCTGCTAAACCAGCTTCTAGTCTACCATATGATTTAGAAGAAATGAAGGCTGCAATTAATAAACAATTTAAGAAGTAGTATAAAACTATATAATATTAGAAAGGAGCTTAACGGCTCCTTTTTTTGTGAAAAAACTAAAAAACTAAAAACTCACAAAAAAACTAGATATATAACTAACTAATCGATTAATGAGTAAGAAGAAAAAACTTGTTGCAAATCGAAACAAACAAAAATAAATCATAAAAAATGAATTTAATTAACGAAGCTGAGATTAAAGATACATGGTCACCGATCATCGAATCTGCGACAGGTATTAATGACTCAGAAAAATTAGCGTGGATGTCAACTTATTGCCATAACCACAAATTGTATGAAGACGCAAACATTATGTCTTTAAACCCAGGTATGAATTTAATGGGTATGGGTCCAGCAAGTGTTGCCGCTGTAGGTGCAAGTGATGGTTCTGGAGATAAAGCTCCTTCATTATTGCCTTTAGCAATGCAAGTTGCTGCACAAACTATTGCTTTAGACTTGGTACCAGTTGTACCAATGGCTGGACCAATGGGATTATTGTCTTACTTAGACTTTACTTACCAAGGTGGTGATTTAGCTGGTACAGTTGCTCCAACTTATGTAAAGCTAACTAATACATTCGAATCTGCTAAAACTTCTGCTGACTATGCAGCTATTACTGCTTCTGGTGGAGGAACTCCTACATCAACATCATATACGTTTGTAGCTCTATCTAGACTTGATGGTAAAGCAATCTATAAGGCTGATGCTGATATTGTTGCTGCTGACATTTTAACAGATATAGGATTAGCTATTGTTGGTGATGCTGTTATTGCTGCAGTCTCTGCAGTTGACTTAGTAAAAGCTTTAGAAGACCATATTCCTGGTTTTTCTGCTGCTGACGCTGCTGGAGAGCCGTATTCAAGAGAAGCTGGTGAATCTACTCCTGATAAATTGATGGGATTAACTCTTTATAGTAAAACAGTTGCTGCTAAGACTTTCCAAGCTGCTGCTGCCGTTACTAGAGAGCAAGTTCAAGATTTAAAACAATTCGGAGTTGACGCTGTCGCTCAAGTTGAAGGTGTTTTAACTAATGAGTTAACTCAATCTATTAACAACTTAATTCTTAAGAATTTAAGAACATTAGGTAATACAAATGCAGGTACTATATTAGATGTAGATTTAGTTGCTATTGCAAGTGCTACTGGTGGACAAACTGTAAGTTCTAATCACAGAAGAATCTTAACTCAGATTTTAGCTGCTGCTAACTTCATTGCAAATAAAGGACGTAGAGGTGCTGGTAACTTTGCCGTTATTTCTGCAAAATTAGCATCTGCTATCCAATCGGTATCTGGATTCGTTCCTAACCCAATGGCTAACACTGTTTCACAAGTAGCTGGAGGAATTTATCCTTTAGGTTCTGTTGCTGGAGTTAACATCTATACTGACCCTAATGTTGCTTGGTCTTCTGCTGCTGCAGCTGACGAAGAAGTTTTAGTTGGACGTAAAGGTGATGGTAATGGTGCTGGTCTTGTATTTATGCCTTACTTAATGGCTGAATCTGTACAAACAATTGCTGAAGGAACTATGGCTCCTAAAGTTGCTGTTAAGTCAAGATTCGCATTAGTTGAAGCTGGACATCATCCTGAAACTGCTTATGCAAACTTCACAATCGGAAACTTCGAACTATAGTATATAGTTTATTAGTTTTAATATTTAAAGAGGAGCTTAATTGCTCCTCTTTTTTTGTCTAAAATCCTAGTGATATATAGAGTATAACAAACAAAATTAAATAATATGAAACTTACATCAAATAGACTTATTGAGATTATCAAGGAAGAGATCGAAGCTATATCTTCTACTCCAATAGTCAAAACAACATCAGATATTATATCAACTCTAGGTTCTCTGTTTGATTCTCTTACCGAAGAGCTTGAAGAACTTGAAGGAGAAATCTTAGAAGGTGGAGATTCTGCAGGTAAAGCTATTCAATGGGTTTGGTGGGGACCTAAAGCGAGGAAAGCACAATCTAAAGTTAATAAAATAAAATTAAATATAGTAGCTCTTGAATTTGCTAGGGATAATGCTGAAGATGATAGTGTTAAGGATAGATTAAAATCTAAAGTAGAAACAGTTAAAGACCAATCAGGTAAATTACAAACAATGATTGACGATAAGTTTTCAAGTAAGGGTGATATAACAAAAAGATCTTTAGCATCTGAAAAGATTAAAGGACAATTACAAGTTATTAAGAAAACCACTGGAATGTCTGACAATCCTAATAAAAACAAAGAACTTAAAGATCAGTTAGCTGAACTTGGAGCAAAACTCAGAAAAGAAGAAGCAGCAATTAATAAGTTAAAACCTTCACCTGAAGAGAGAGAAGAAGCTGCAAATGATATTAAAAAGAAGAAAGCTGAATCTAAAGAAAAACCAGCAGAGGAATCTAATTCACCTGTAAGTTATGATGACGTTTTATCTGAAACAAAATACCAATCTCAATCTATTAGAGATAAATTCGATAGATTACTATAAGTATATTTTAGAATTTTTACGAGCTTGTTTAAGAAACTCCTTCTGTTGATTCAGTAGGAGTTTTTTTATGTGTTTTCGAAAGTCAACTGAAGATTTTAGTATGCGACTGTCTACCATTGGTGCATCTAACACATCGTGATAGTCAGGATGCACAAAGTTCTCTAAACTGAAATTATCTATACTAGACCTAATGGGTTCACCAGATATTGCGCAAATCCATTCTACCGTATTGTAGTTTATAAGAAGCTGATCTTTATTTACAAAGTTATTAGTTGTTTCATCCCAATATAATTTAGTACCTACCTTTCTACCTTCTGGAACATATGCTCCAAATATAGCATAGATAAAACTGTCATCGTCTGCTCTATTGCTGATTATAGGACTTTCTAGTAATAAAGCACGTTGATATCGCTCCAATTCATCAGTGTATATCCCATGTATATTTGTTCGTGCACTGCAAGTATATCCTACGAATGGAGCTCTTTCTATTTTAAGATTCTTAATATTGAATTTAGCCATATAGTTATATATCCGAGTTAAACAAAACAGCCTGTTTTTATATAAACTTATAAAAATAAACTATGATACACACTCTATTTACAGAAAAGTACAGACCTAAGAATTTAGATGAATTAATTTTACCAGATGGTATAATGAATAAATTCAAAGATGGGTTAACTCAAAATATGCTATTAGCTGGTTCTCCAGGTACTGGTAAAACATCAATGGCAAAGGCTATAGTCAACCATTATGAATTACCATACATCTACATCAATGCAAGTACTGATACTTCAGTTGATGTTATTAGAACTAGAATTATTGATTTTTGTAGTACAATGTCAATATTAGATGATCAAGGTAAATTTAAAGTAGTTATTTTAGATGAGGTTGATGGAGTATCTGATCAGTTCTTCAAAGCGTTAAGAGCTACAATGGAACAGTTTGCATCTAACTCAAGATTTATTGCAACATGTAATTACATCAATAAGATTCCAGATCCAGTATTAAGTAGATTTGAACTAATTGATTTTGATTTCGACAAGAGTGAAGAACTTGAGTTAACTAAGAAATATATCAGACGAGTTCATGAGATTTGTGTTAAAGAAGAAATGAGTATTGAAAAAACAGCACTTGTTGAATTCGTTAGACGTAACTTTCCAGATCTACGAAGAACTTTAAATAAGTTACAAGGATATAAAACACAAGGAATTTCAAAGGTTACACTAGACGATGTAAAGAAATTCAACAGTGCATATAAGGATGTGTTCGAATTGATATTTAACGAAATGGATCCAGCTAAGAATTATAAATATTTAGTTGGAGAATATTCAAACAGAGTAGATGATATTCTACAGTCGCTAGGTGAAGAGTTTATTGAATATGTTCAAACTGAAAAACCAAACAACATTAAACATATACCACAAATTGCAGTTACTGTAGCAGAACATCAAGCTCAACGAAGTTTAGTTATTGATCCTGTTATTTCAATGCTATCTTGTGTATATAAATTACAAACAATTATAAAAGGATAATCATGGGAAACAAGAAATTAGGTAAACATACATTAGTTATAGACGGAAATTACTTCGTTCATAGTAGACTATTTGTATTACCAAGAAACAAAGGTGAACAATTATTAGGAGATAATGATGGAAAGTCTCAATTCATGAGAAAGCTATGTCTTGATTTCGCATCAGAAACAAGAAAGTTATCACCATTCACAGATCAAATAGTATTAGCAGTTGATAGTAAATCATGGAGAAAGGACTTATTTCCAGAAGCTCAATATAAAGGAACAAGAGTTCAAAAGAGTGATGTTAATTGGGATGCTGTATTTCATGTGTATAAAGAGTTTCAAGAAGTTCTAGCTAAACATGGAGTTATCATACATAAAGTAGATGGAGCAGAAGCTGATGATATTCTATTCGGATGGGCTACTCAATTAAATACAACAGGTAAGAACTGTATTGTTTGGACTGGAGATAGAGATTTAATTCAATTGGTAGATTACAATGAGGCAAATGATGCATATACCTTATGGTATTACAACACAGGTAAAAAGTTATTAGCGTTTGAAGGTTTTGAAGACGTATTAAATGCTCGTAAAACAGATACAATGTCTAATGATGATTTACTATTCAATATGGGTGGTTCTGAAGTAATGCACGATGATGCTAAATCAAAACTACAGTATTGGATAAGAAATCAAAACATAACTATTGAAGAAGTTAATTGTGATGACTTCATATTCTTAAAGATTCTACAAGGAGATAAGTCTGATAATATTAGAAGTGTAGTTACTTGGGAGAAGGAAAGTTCAACTGGAAAGATTAGAACATTCTCAATCACTGAAAAGGTAGCAATTAAGATATTAGAGAAATATAAAGAACTCGAAGGAGACTTTCATATCGACCATTTCTTTAATAAAGATAGAGTTAATCTTATTGTTGATCTGATTCATGAGGTTGTTGGTAGATTAGAAAAAGAAGAGATCAAAGTAAGATTCAATCAAAACTTAGATTTAATGTTATTGCACTTTAATACTATTCCAGATCCAATACAAAAAGGAATCTATGAGAATATCGAGAAGGACTTTAATGTTGAACCTATTATATCAAATCTTACTAGAATGGAAAACATTCTTAAAGATACTAAGTGGTCAGAATCCACTAAGAAGACACAAACTCCAAAGCAATTTGATCCATTTGCTGGATTAGATACTAAAGACGATGGAGATAGACCAGCTACTAAAGACTTAAACTCATTATTTTAAATGTTAGACGAAACTAAACTATTCGATTTTATTAAGATACTTTTTACAAAACCAAAGGTTTATAATACAATAAGTAATCGTAATAAAAAGAGACACCAATTCATGATAAATCGCTTTTTTGCGATCAAATATCCAGCAAATGCAAATCTATTTAATATAAATGGAATAAATGGAACTGCAGTTATTGATAGTTGGTTTATGGTTGCTAGTCGATTTGGATCGGTTCCAAGCTGGATTTATACTAAAACCAAAAAGGCTAAAAAAGTAGCGAAGAAGAAAAACGAATACATACCTAAAGAAACTACTGTTAAATTATTTATGCAGAAGAATGAAATTGGTAAAAGAGAGTTTGCAGAACTTGAACAGTTTGCAAAAACAGAATTACACAACACTTTACAGAAACTAGAAGAATCAATGGAGATGTATTAAATGGGAGAGCTAAACATAAACCACATACCGATGATTATCGATACTACCTTTTATAGATATAATTATTATGACTATAGAATGTGGGCACAGATAAAAAATCAATTAGACTATAGAGAGATGGGAGATAATTCTATAATCATCTCATCAACACAACTTAAAGATTTCATGTTTAAGAACTATGCAAGCGAGATTAATAAAGTAGCTTCATACGGATTATATGTACCTAAGAAGGACGCAACTTCTATTTATTTTATGCATAGAGTTGCTACTGAGATGATTAACTTAAAATATGTTAAGTTAACTCTTGATTCTGATAAGTCATACACTAGAATTGTCAAAACAGAAGAAGATGAGGTAATCAAATATGATTATGCAATATTAAAGGCAAGACTTGATATTTCTGAAATATTCCCAGAACCTGAGCTCCAAATACTTAATGATATATTAGAGGAGTTGGAGCTATTAAAACCTGGAATACCATACTTTAATGGATTGACTGACGATATACTAAACAAGCTTAGTAGTTATTTAGATAAGCATACTAATAGTATGGAAATAGGATGTCAATTGGTTGCAGCATTATTAGACGCTGTAGATCTTTCATTAGACAGCGAAAACCCAATGCTATTAGTCATCACGGATTATTCATAAAACTTTTTTGAATATATAGTTAAAATAAGACTATATAATGGTAGACGGATATAACATGGACACTATAGGAGATTCTTTAGTTGTACGTAAAGGTCCCTTTAATAATATTACAGGATTTTCCGGTTGGACAGCTTTTAGTGGAATTACTGTAGATAATGAAACTGATGGTACTATTAGTGTTACTTCAGGTAGTGCTATAGTAACAGGTAAAAATACCCACTTCACTAGAAGATTTAGTACAGGATCTACTATTATAATAAACAGCACAGAATTCATAGTACTTTCTGTAGATTCAGATCTTCAGATAACAGTTACAATCCCTTTTACATTTACATTAAGCGACGTTCAATTTTACGCAATATCAAATACATCTAATAAATTTTCATATGAGTTTAGATGGTCAAATGACGGTGTTAATTTCTCTGAGTACTCAGTACTTGATTATTTAGAAGTTCCTGGATCTCTTAAGTACATTATAACAAATTCTAATGATAGTATATATGTTGATATTAGGTTCACTGTTAGTTCCCTTGAAGCAGATAACTCAATAACTCTATTAAATTCTAATATTTTTAGAATAGTAGGGTCCACAGTATCACCGGAACTATGTCATATTGCATGTGAAGATCCCTTTTCAACAGATGGAGGAGCAGTTATCGAGGTAACTTCAAATGCAAATACATTCAATCCATACGCACAAAATAAATCAGTTAATCTATATAAGCAACTTAATAATATAGTTAGTGATATGTTTGGACATGAGGTTAATTATTTCAGAACAGAACCAGACACTAGAACTAGAGACGTTTCACTTATGGAATATTCACTCCATAATGTTGTAGCTAATAAAAACATTAAAATATTAGTTCCAGATAACGAATTTCCAGAAGAAGCTAATACATTCGATATTTTTGGTATGGAGTTTGCAGAGTTTGAGGTTCATATCGTACATGATAAATTTAAAGATGTTTTTGGAGATAATTTAAGACCTAGGACTAAGGATTATATGTTTATTCCAATTATAAATAAAATGTATGAGATTAGTTCTGTTAGTATTGCTGACGAATTTAATGCAACGCGATCATATTGGAGAATAAAGCTAGTTAAGTATCAAGATAGAAGCTCAGTTATTAAAGGTGATTTCGAAGAAGATATAACATTAGGAATTGAAGATGTTTTCGGTGAAGAGATTAAAGATGAACAAGATAGTACAATAAAACCAGAACAATACCAAACAGTAACTCATGTAGTAGAAGATGGTGTAAGAACTTACATTAATAGTAGTTTAAAAATTATAGATTATAGTTTAACAAATAACTATGCTACAATTTCAAAGAATTATTATGATCTATCAAATGTTCAAGATAATCAACCAGCACTTGAATATGGGTCAAGCTCAGAAATAAAAAGTGGAGAGAGTTTATCAACTACAATGTGGTTCAATCCAAAATTCAAAGTATCAAACACAACAACATATACTATGATTGGTGATTCGAATCCAAACGGATTTAGACTCAAATTAAATACAACTGATATTATATCAATAACAGGAGGTATAACAAAAACATTCAACCATAATATCGTGTTCGATGAGAATTCATGGTATTCAATAGTATTAAACATAAATAACACATATAATCAAATAAGTGTTACTATATTTAAATTAACTGAAGGTGCTAATGGTGTTAATACACTATCCAAAGTATACTCTGGTTCAGAGCCAACTGCATCTGCAATCGAATGGTCGTACACTGACAAATTTAACCTAGTTGGTGGTGCGCTAAATGTTACTAATGTTCGTGTATTCAATAAACCAATGGACAACACAGAATATTTAAACATGATAAATCAATACGTCGTTAAAGATAATCAACATGCACTTGTTATTGACAATGCAGTACCTTCACTAGGGTATCAGAGATTCAAAAATGCTAGATAGCATAATCGAGATATATACCTTATAAACAAATTATTTTATGTCAGAAGAAAAGAAATCAATTAAAGATCAGGCAGAAGACATCCGTCGAGACTTGGATAGTTTAATTGGAAATGATAATGAATCAATCGAAGAAATGGTTGAGACAGACCCAATGTTACCTGCAAAAGAAAGAGAAGTATTACCTTCATTCACGGAATTAAAAACTGCATCAACTAAAAAAGCTAAGAAGACTATTACAGCTCTTATGAAGTTTTATCTTGATGAGGATATAATAGAACGTGATGAGTACATCCAATCTAAGAAATCTATCGATGAGATGACAATGGCTTCTCTGGTTTACCAGCTTAATGCAGGTGAACGAGCTTTAACTATTTTGCTTGAAACTATAGAAAACGGAGAAATAGCACCAAGAATGTTCGAGGTGTTAGCTACTCTTCAAAAGTCTATGTTAGATATTATTAAGTCACAGACAATGTATTTAATGGCTACTGAAGAATCTACTAAAAGAATCGCAAGAGATATCGAGATCTATAGAAAGAAGGATGATGTTAAGGCAATTGAAGAAGCTGGAGGAGATTCTACTGATGGTAATACAATGAGAGGCTCTAAAGATTTAATGAGATTAATTAGAGATGGTATAAATACTGATGAGGTTGAAGATGTTGATGCCTCTGATGTCGAAGAAACTAAAGAATAATGTCAGAGTTAGGTGATAATAAATGGATTCCAAAAGAGGAATCAACTGCATCGAGTGAACGACTTGTATGGTCTACTAAAAATATAAACGATTTACTATTAGCAATGGACAAAGGTTATAAGCCTCAAGTTCGTATGCCATTTTATGAAGGTAAACAAAACCTACGTAAGGGTAACATTGTTTTTGAATATACCAACGAAGAAATTACTGAAATAGCAAAATGTGCTAAGGATATTGTATACTTTGCAGAGACTTATGCTGTTGTAATGACGGATGAAGGAGTTCAAAAGGTTAAGATGAGAGATTATCAAAAAGACCTTTTAAGAAGCTTTCAAGAGAACAGATTTAATGTAGTAGTTGCAGCAAGACAAATGGGTAAAACAGTAACTGCATCTATTTTCAACGCATGGTACATGTTATTTAACTATGATAAGACTACTTTGCTTTTAGCAAACAAGGCTGAGACAACAAAAGAAATTATAGATAAGGCTAAAGTTGTAATGGAGAATCTTCCGTTCTTTATGAAGCCAGGTATTTTAAAATACGATGTAATGTCGATGAGAGCTGATAATGGTTGTAGACTTGTAGGTCAATCAACTACAGCAAAAGCAGGTATTGGTTTTACAATTCATAATTTATATCTTGATGAATTTGCCCATGTCCATCCAACAATCGTAGATAGTTTCTATGAAAACGTATATCCTACACTGTCATCATCGAAAGTATCACGTATTAATATAACATCAACACAGAATGGATTTAATAAGTTCCATGAAATTTATAGTAACTCAGTTAAAGGAAATAATGAATACATACCAACTAGAATAGATTGGTGGCAACATCCAGATAGAGATAACGCATGGTATGAAAGAGAACTTGCAAACCTTGGATCTGAAGAGGCTTTCAATAGACAATATGGTAACGAATTCTCAGTTACATCATCTCTATTATTAAGTCCTATATCTTTAAAGAATTTTAGAAAACAAATGCATGCTTATGATTGGCATGATTTAGAAGATTTTTCAAATATACATGCAGAAACTGAAGGATTTCTTGGATTTAGAAAAGACTTTGATACTGAAAACGCACGAGATAAGAAAAGATATTGGTTATTTTCAGTAGATATCGCAGAGGGTTCAGGTGGAGATTATTCAATTATAAATGTTTTTGAAGTTTTGCCAATGGATCATGAAGATATTAAGAACTCAATAAACCCAGGTGCAATGTATGACTTCTTTAAAATCGAGCAAGTAGCTTTATTTAGAAGTAACGAACATACTATTGAAGATTTTTCTAAGATTTTATACACATTAGCACTTGAAGTATTTCATGGAGAGAATGTTAAAATGATAATAGAGTACAATACTTATGGTAGTATTCTTTTAAAGTATCTTTCAACTATATTTCCAGCAAGAAATGATTTTGAAGATGAGATGGTATTAAGGTTTAAGCATAGACACGATTCAAAGGTAATAAAACATGGTCTAAAATTAAATTCTGCAAATAAAGCAGTGTTCTGTCAGAATTTTAAGAAGTTAGTTGAATCAAATAGAGTTAAAATCAATGAATTTGAAACAGTTACTGAATCATCAGTGTTTGGTTCTCTTAAGAATGGATCATACGGAGCGCAATTAGGCCATGACGATATAATAATGTCATGCGTTAACGGTACTGAATTCTTTAACACAACAGCATATGCCGATTATATCGAAGAATTACTAGATATTATACCGCATGAAACTGTAACTATAATGGAAGAAGTACTATTCAGAGATAACACAAACTCTGGTGATTTACAATATGATATTTATGATATTATATAACAAAATCACATAAAGGAATTAGATATATAACTAAAGAAAAAATAAATTAAATTATTATGGCAATTAGTCCTCAATTAAGACAATTCAAGTCTAGTGGTGTTTACCGTTTGGAGTTTGACAAATCTCAAACCGCAAATATTAACGTAGAAACGCTTAGATTAGTAGTTGGTCACTCAAAAAAAGGTGCATATAATACACCAGTACTTATTGAAAATGCTGAAGATTTTGTTAATGCATACGGAAACATTGATAAAGGCTTAGAAAAGAAAGGAATGTTCTTCCATAGATCTGCAATTGCAGCTCTTACTAGAGGTCCTATTCTTGCTTTGAATCTAAACGAGTTCTCACCTTCTGATCTAGCTTCTTACACATCCCCATCAACAGACGGATCTACAAATACAGGTACATATACTGACAAAGAAGGAACAGCACCTTATACGCAGTTTCATGATATTGAAAAGTTCATGAAACCTTCTGATGCTGCATTCTTAACAGCAGATTCTGGTAGTGCATTTTCTAATGATAATGTTATCTCATTTGCAAACTTAAAGAATACACCCCTTACGATTGTAACTAGAATGGCTAAGGATATTGATGGTTTTGAAATCACAGCAGAAGAATGGTACGGAGTTGGTAATGTACCAGAATATTTAGATGCTAAAGATTATGTTTCAGATTATATGATCGATGTTTATGTATTTAAAGGTAAATTTGATCCAACTGATATGAATACAGACGCTGTATTTGGAGCATACTTTAATTCAACTGGTATTGATAAAGATAAATTAGATTCATTCGCTAATCTTAGACAAGTTTCTTTGGTAGCTAAATATACTGGATCTTTAATCCCTGGATTTAAAGATATGGAAGGTAGAAACGTTTATTTAGAAACTGCAATTAATGCAGAAACTAGAAGAACTGGATTATTCTGTACAGTAGACGAAGACGAAGTATTAAACGGAGTTGTTGATTTAGTAGGACATACCCAATTAGACAACCAAGAAACTAAAATACTATCATATGTAAGTAGCGTAAGACAAAAAAGTGGAAGTGGAATCATTAGTGTTAATTCATTTAATCCAGACGGTTCTTCGTTTGATGTTGAATTCGACGAAACAGACACTGCAGCAGTATTACCAGTTAAAGGTGATTATTTAGATGCTGCAGCTGCTAATCGACTTGCAAAAGTTCTTCAAGTATCAAAATCTGGTTCAGTATATACTGTAAAGACAGACGTCCCGGTTAATGCAAACTTAATAGATGATACTGGAACAACTACAACATCATATACTGACTCAACGCTTGCTAGCGAATGGATTGTAAATACAGCAACTACAGTTAGTGTTCTTGCTCCTGCAGGAAATGCATGGCCACAAACTGGTAGCATCACTGTTGGTGCAACTACCGTATCATATACGTCGTATACTGAGAGTGGATCAAACATAGACTTAGCAGTTGCTGTAGGTTCTGACGGACTAACACATGCTGTTAGTGCTGCGGTTACAGCTCCAGCAGATACTACAGTAAACAATAGTAGTATAACATTCAATTATATTAAATCGTTTGAGAGTAACGCAACGCATTATGCTCCTTTATTATTAGATTCTGCAGTTATAGCAGCAAACACATTAACTGAATGTATTTCTCAACTTAGTGGAACTGGTTTAGCCGGAGCTCTTGCTGATAAAGATATGATAGACTTCAGATATATCGTTGATACGTTTGGATCTTTTGATTCTGCGATTCATACTAAATCTGAGATAGCTACTCTAGCTAAAAATAGACAAAATGCTTCAGCTATTTTAAATGCACCTGGTGTTGCTGAATTCAAAAAATCAACAGATCCTAGTTTCTTAAAGGATGGTAAATTTAATACTAGTTTTATTAAAGAAGGTGGAAATCCTGATTTAAACCCAACTACATTATACGCTTTACCTGGAATTAACGAAGGAGCTAATTATGCATTCTACTACGGACCTGGTCTATTAGTAAAAGATGGAGGAAAGAACATTATTGTTCCACCTGCTGCATATGTTTCGAATAACTTTATTGATAAGTATTCAGCTGCTACTCCATGGTCAATCGTTGCTGGTCCTCGTAGAGGAGTAGTTGGTGGTTCAGGAGTTGTTGGAGTTGAATATGCTTTCGACAAAGCTGATAGAGATATCTTAGAGCCATTCGGAATTAATCCAATCGTCTTCCAAAGAGGTGTTGGCTTAACAATCCTTGGTAATAAAACTGCTCAACAATCTATCAAATCTGCTTTAAGTTCTGCTCACGTAAGAGAGGTATTAATATACGTACAAGATGGTATTGCATCAATCCTTAAGGATTACGTATTCGAATTTAACACAGTACAGACAAGGTTAGAGATTAAAACTCTAGTAGATTCATTCTTAGAATCAGTAAAACAAGACGGTGGAGTTTATGACTTCAAAAACGTTATGGATTCTTCTAATAATGACTCAGAAGTTATTGACAATAACATGGGAATCGTAGATACTTACGTAGAACCTGTTAAAGGATTAGAAATTGTAGTTCACAGAACAACAGTTCTTAATACTGGAGAAATAGCAACTGGAAACTTTAGCTAAGAAAACAAATATATATTAAAAATAAATAAATAAAATATGGCACCTTTACCACATTATTCAAATGACCAATCTAGTAGAAAAGGTAAACAATTCGAACCAGTTCAAGCGAACTTATTTGAAGTTACAATTCTACCACCAGCAGGAGTAAAAGATTCAGGTCTTTTATTACAGCACATAAATACAATCGGAGGTCTAGACGGTCTTTATAAAGAAGTTTCAGCAGTAGAGCAAAAACATAAGTTTGCTACTCGTTCTTATGCTGGAATGCCTGATTCAACTACAGTTGATGTATCTATTAATTTCTCTTTGAATTTAAATGATGCAAATCAAGCATACCTTTATAAAACAATGAGACAATGGTATTTAGCTCAATATGATCCACAAACTGGAGAAATGGGTCTTAAGAAGGATTACACTGGAACTATTGTAATTGTACAGTTCAACAGAGCTGGAGATATTTACAGAACAATAACTTTAGAAGATTGTTTCATTACATCTGGTTTAGCGATGACAGCTGAATTAAGCTATGAATCTGCAGATGCACAAACACTTGATGTTACTTGGAGATGCGATACTTGGAAGGAAGTTTTATCTTAAGCAAATAATTTAGAAGGCGATTTAATTATTGCCTTTTATTTTGAAACAAAAACATAGTATAATATACTAATAATATAAGAATATGACAGATAAATTGAACAAAAAACTTCAGGTTCTTTTGTCGGAAGAAATGGTAACAACGATAAACAGGATAATATTAAATGACGCACTAGAGAATGAAGAACGACCTATCTCGGTTTCAGCGTTTATACGTGATTTAATTGAAAATGAAATAAATAGAAGACCGAGTACTTCAAAAGAATGGAATAAAAATAAATTAAGTAAACTTAAAGACAAATAAAACATGAGTGAAGATAAAAAAGAACAAAACTTGAACGACGATTACAAAAGTATCGTACAGTCAGCTGAATCAAACACAGATGATGAGGTAGTAGACCAAGGTAGGGTTAATATGGATAGGTTTAAACAAGATGAGGCAAAATCTGCTGATTTTCATTTAGGTTATCATGATGTTCCCGTAGTTGCATTACCGTCATCTGGTATGTTTTATCCTGAAGATGTTAAAATATCTATTAGGGCAGCTAAGGTTGCAGAAGTTAGACACTTCTCATCGATTGACGAAATGAATATTTTAGATGTTGATGAAAAATTAAATGCAATTGTAGAGTCGTGTGTTAGAATCACATCAAAGAACACTAGATTATCATATAAGGATCTTTGTGAGGAAGATAGATTCTATGTACTTTTATCTATAAGAGACTTAACATTCCCAGAACCTGAGACTAGCTTAACAGTTGATCATAGAGATTCAAAGGGAATGAAGCATACTATAGATATAGACAAAAAGTACTTTCAATACTTTGAGATACCTTCTGAATTAGATAAGTATTATAGTAGAGAAGAATTAGCATTTTTAATCGAGACTAAATCCTTTGGTATACTTAAAATGAGACCACCTACTATTGGTATTATGCAACAGATGACAGGTTATATTAAGGAGAGACAAAGTGAAGGTTTAGAAATAGACCAATCAGTATTACAGATCATGCCTTATATAGTAAGCGAATGGAGAGGTTTTAACAAGAAGAAAATCTTTGAGTTTGAAATGGAAATGAACGGATGGACAACAGCTAAATATAGTTTAATTTACAAATTAGCTGAAAAAATGAAGATTGGAGTGCAACCTAACATGTTAGTTGCACTTGATGGTGGGGAGGACGTTGAAATCCCTATTAACTTTCGTGACGGAATCAAATCTCTTTTCATTATTCAAGATTTCTCTGGAGAACTTCTTTAAAACGAAGTTTTTTATATATCAACAACTGCATTTGCAACCATCTGAACTCGATAGAATGGAATATTATGAATTCCACTATCTTGTTAAGGAACTTATTGAACATATGAAGCGTGAAAGCGACGCAAACTCAGGTCAACAAGCGCAATCAAATGATATGATGAGTAGTATGAAAATGCCGAACATGAAAATGCCAAGTATGAAAATGCCTAAAATGTAATTTAAAATTCATTAGAATCCATCACATAAGTGGTGGATTTTTCTGATATATAGTATAGGTAAAAAACCTACAACCAATCTATGAAAAACGCTAGCCAAAAGCAACTATCTATAATACTTAATCCTTTAGAGCGAATCGCAAGAGCTACTGAAGTTATTCAAGACGAAATTGTAGAAGCTAATATAGTTTTAAGTGTGAATCTTAAAGCAGCAGCAAAGGAAACTTATAAAGAATTACAAAGACATACATCATTACTTACTGAAATTAGAGATCTTTTACGTAAAGGTAACTCTGATGGTGGTGGAGGTGGAAAGTTAAAAATGCCTTCAATAATAGGTGCAGCTAGAGGTGCATTTGCTATTGTGGTTATGGCAGGAGCTCTTGTTGCAGCATCTGGAATATTACAAGGCATGGGTACTATATCACCAACTCAATTCGCAACAGCAATAGCTATTGGTGCATTGTTTACGGTATTAACTCCGGTGTTTATTGCAATTGTTGAGGTATTTTATAGAAGTACTGGTAGAATTATAGTTGATAAACTTACAGGAGGTGGAGGTAAGAAAGGTGGAATAACTGGAATGCTTACTCATGTAGGTGGTGCAGTATTATCAATGCTTGGTATGGCAATCGCAATAACAGCAAGTTCATATATCTTAGGTGCTATTGGTAGTGTAAGCCCTGGACAATTTGGTACCGCATTTGCTGTAGCAGTTGTTATGATTCCGCTATCTCTTGCTATTGGTGGATTTATCGTAGGAATGAGAAGAGCTGGAATAAAAATGGATAAGAAGAGTTTAGGAAGGTTAGCATTATTACCCGTTGCTATGACGTTAGCTGCACTTGGTCTTGCTGGAGTTGCTCATGTATTTAATGTTGCAATGCCTGATAACTTCTCTAAAATACCACCATTGCTTTGGACAATCTCAGTTTCATTAATGTTATTCGCATTCTCATTTGCATTTACTGCGATATTGAAAGGAATGAAAGGAAGAAAACTATGGGAAATTGCTCTAGCAGGTTTAGCACTTCCAATCGTAGCGCTTGCTATTGTAGGTACAGCTCACATATTACAATGGTTACCAGATGCAGCAAATTTAAAATACGTTCCATTATTATGGGCAGCAAATACAGCCATTGCCTTAACATTATTTGCAATACCGTTTGTGCTAATCGCAGCCCTAACTAAAAAAACTGGTATTAGTTTTAAAGAAATGGGAATGGGAATATTGGCAGTATCAGCTTCTGCAATTTCATTATTAGCAACTGCATGGATCTTTAGTGTGTTACCTGATGATTTTAAAGAGATAGGAACAGATTGGGCAACGTCAGCCGCATTAAGTATAACGTTATTTGCAATACCAATGCTATTACTTGGACTACTTGCATCGTCTGGTGGAGGTGCACTTGTAATTGGATTAGGAGCATTAGGAATGATATTAATAGCCGGTGTAATTTGGGCAGTTGCTTGGATATTCAGTAAACTACCAACAGTAGATATTGGTGCAATTGATGCATTAAGTCGAGGTTTAATGTCACCAATGCATGCTATGATTGATGTATTTAAGAGATTTAAAGATGAGATTGGTATTGAAAATATGGGAGAATTAGCAGGAGGACTTGTTATGTTATCAGGTGCTTGGTTAACTCTAGTCGCTGCAACCGCTGGTCAAGCTGTTGGTGGTGTATTATCTTCTATTGGAAATTTAGGTAGTGCTTTAATAGATGGATTTGCAAGTTTATTTGGAGCTGATGCTCCTGAAACTCCAATATCTATATTAGATAAATTATTAGAAAGAGGCACAAAGATTGGTATTATTGCAGAACCTATTAAAAAGATCGGTGAAGCATTCTTAAAAATAACAGGAACTTCTGCTGATATTATAAAAAGTATGAATGCTATTGAACCTATAACAGACGAATATACTTCAGCTGTGTTAGATAACAATGCAGCATCTTTTGGTAAAATAGCAACAGCTTATGAAAAAATAAGTGTAGCATCGAACTCAATAAATGTTAAAGGAATAAACGCATCGACTAAGATGTTTAATGCACTTGCTAGACTAGCAGAAGCTGATGGTGAAGATGCAATGACAATAATGGCTGAAAAACTGATGGAAGCTGTTCGTGAACTTAGTGACGTTGTAGAGAACTTAGAAGGTGTTATGTCTAAGAATGGATCGCAAAGTAAAAGCTTATTCGAGAAACTTGGAAGTAAATTTGAAGAGGTTGTTAAAGGTTCTACAGCATCTGTTAAAGAAATTGCAAGTAGTAGTAATAATGTAAATGTTGATATGGGTCCAGTTATTATGGCAATTAATTTATTAGAAGAAAGATTAGATATGCCAATAACTGTTAATATCGACGAGAGTATTTAAACAAACTCATTTTAAACTATATAATAACTATAAACTAATAAAGTTATTATGAAATCAATCCTCACAATTTTAGGTGCATTTGCACTTTCACTTATTATAATATCAATATTCACATATCCAGTAATGTTGCTGTGGAATTCGTGTTTAGTTCCAGCGGTCAATAGCTTAAATCCTATTACATTCTGGCAATCTCTTGGTATTTTACTACTTACCAACATTTTATTCAAACAGTCATCAACTAGCAAGAATGATTAATCTTATACTTACGTATCTTTTCGTAGGATTAGTTTGGTCTTTTATTATGAAGGTTGTTCATGATTTTACTCCTGATTTACCAGATGATTTAATCCCTAACAAGCAAGAATATGATAAGACAATGGAACCTTATAAAATATCTGAGCTTTTTTACATTATGTTAACCTGGCCATATTGGATAATTTTATTTATTAGAATAGTCGTATTTAATGAAACAAAATAAAAACGCTATATATAATAACTCTAAACAATAATTAATGTCAGCAAAGATAATACTAGTAGGTAAGGCCGCAGCAGGTAAGGATTTCTTCAGAAAGCGAATGATGGATAAGGGCTTTAAATTTGGAGTATCATGTACTACAAGACTTAAGCGAATTAAAGACAACGAACAAGAAGGAGTTGATTATTACTTTAAATCAGACGAAGGCTTTGATAAACTTATTGAATCTAACGAATTTGTAGAATTCCAATCATTTAACGGATGGCGATATGGAATTACTAAAGATGAATTTGAAAAATGCGACGTCATGATCATGAACGCAGAAGCCGTTAATTTACTACCAGATGAGTATGCTACACGATGCTTTGTAATATACTTAGATATTCCACTAGAAACTAGAATCAAAAGAATTACGGAACGAAATGATCCGAACGATAATATAATGAGAAGAGTTAATGATGACGAACGTCAATTCTTAAACTTTTCTCAATACGATTGTAAAATAACAAACCCAGACTTTTAACAACTAAATAAATTAAAATGACTAAAATCAAACAAATGACAAACGAAACACCAAAAACAGTAGACGAGTTAACTACATTGCGAGATAATCTTGTAACTGAAGTAGAAGCGAAACAGACAAGTTTAGTAGATGCTAAATATTCTATAGACTTTGATGGAATGGAAAATGTATCTCGAGTAATGAAGTATGTTGATAAAAATTCAAAGTGGACAATTAAAGATGCCGCTTTAATTATTAATCTATATGATAATTTAAAATTGGAGAAAGCTAAGGCTAAAGCTGAAGACACTGAAAGCAATTCAGTTGAATTAGGTGCAATAGACTTAAACACACTTTATAAATCTCTAACTACTGTAGAAGGAACTGGAATTTCGTCAGCACGAAACTTCATTACGTTATTAACTAATGTAGGTTCTCAGATTAGTACTGCAATGCAATCAATGGGAGACTCTAATAAGGAGATTCAAATGATGCATGTTGAATTAGCAGAACTTGATAGTAAAATTGAAGAGTTATCTGCAGTAAAAGTAGAAGCTGATGAAGTTATCGAGTAAATCAAAAAAGCGACTAGAACTTTTAGATGTTATAAGAGATGGTATCACAGGTCATGAAATATTTGAAACGATTGACTATAAGAACCAAAGTGAAGATAAAATAAAACAATTTATTTATCCAAACTTATTAAACACTTTAAGCGATTGGATCGCAGAGAAAAAAGGATTTGCACCAGGTCTAGCCCGTAAAAGGGCTAAGACTATGGTCAAATGGGAAGGCAACATAAACACAACAGTCAAGAACATCAATTTCATGGGTACTGGAAACAGACCAGATATGACAGTTGAAGTAAATGGAGTAAGAGTTGCAATAGAGTTTAAGAGAGGTTCAAGCGGTTCAAGTTTACGAGAAGGCTTTGGACAATCTACTATATACTCAACTGCCTTTGATTTTGTAATATACATGTTCATCGATACATCTGATGAGAAGAAGATAGTAAATGGTGCAACATCGTTAATGGAACAGGCATATTTAAAAAGCCTTTGGGACAATTTTAATATTAAATTTTTAGTAGTATAATGAAGATATTTGCAACAGGAAATCAACAATTCGGAAGAAAGGGCGCTATAAATAAGTTTAAGCGTCCTTTTTCTGACGTTCAGGAAATGAACAATCATATGATAGATACTTGGAACTCTGTAGTTACAGAAGACGATCATGTTTATGTTTTAGGTAATCTTGCATGGGATCCTATTACAGCAGACGAGGTAGTTGGTCAATTAAACGGAACAATTCACCTAGTAAAAGGAGAGTTTGATGAAGCAACAAACAGCGTAGCAGACTTACATGAGTATAAATTAAATATATTTGATGGAGATATTCACGTAGACGATAGACATAAATTAGTGTTATCGTATTGGCCACTTCGCGAATGGCATAATAAAAGAAAGGGTTACCAATCTGTTATTTCATTCAATGGAGCTAAGTATAAGAGTAACCATAAGGAGAATCTTATAAACGTAAACTGTGACAATTGGAGCTTTAAACCAGTAGAACTTCAGAAAATTAAAGATTTATTCACCGATATTGAAAAATAAGATGTTACATCAATTACCTAAACCAAGTTCTGATAGTGTAGTTATTGTAGGATCAGGACCGTCTCTAACTAATTTTGATTTTGATAAATTAGATGGATTTGAGACTATCGTAGCTAATACTGCTGTATTTTATGTAAATAATCCTACTCATTTTGTGACGGTAGATTATACTTTCTTTTCTGCTCGAGGGTATAGCATACATGATGTAAATAAAAGAGTAGATTCTTCATTCTTTATAGTACCTCCAATAGTGGACGTACTACCAAATGGAAATTATATACACACTGAGTTTAATTTAGAATATTCCGATTTAGTTCATTTCGATCATATACTAAAATCAAGTGAAAGTATAAAAGTTCTTCCGTTTGAAATGTCAACTGACGATTTGTTAGTATCAGACAGTGGTACTGCTACATTACAAATAGCTACGCTAATGGGATACAAGAACATATATATGATAGGATTTGATCTTAGAATGCCTGGTTGTTTTTTTAATAGAGTAGAATCTATAACATCAGAACAGACGAAACATAGGAATTCACTAATATCATACGTGAAGGAATATAACAAAAGGTCAGAAGAATTTAATATACATGTAGTTGATGGTTTAAATACGTTTCATGACGATGACGATGAAATACATTCTTTTAAACTTTTTTAAAAATAAGTGCTATAAAGTTTTTTTATGTCGTTTTAATTGTTTATATTTATACTATAATTAAAAAACTTAAACTATGCCAAAAATATTCGAAGTAGGAGGTTGCGTAAGAGATGAATTCTTAAACGTACACACAAATGATATAGATTTCACTTTTGTCCTTGACGATCTTAACGGATCAGTCAAGGATGGTTGGGATTCTATGGTATCTCATTTAGAGGCTGAAGGATTTAAAATCTTTCTTAAAACTGAAGATTGTTTCACAGTGAGAGCAATGTTCCCAAAAGGACATCAGCATAAAGGCCTTGTTGCTGATTTTGTAATGGCTCGTAAGGAAGTTGGAGTTATAAAAGGAACTAGACATCCTATCTTAGAATTAGGTACTTTAGAAGATGATTTAACCCGAAGAGACTTCACGGTTAATGCGCTGGCTAGATCATTGGATGGTGAGGTGATTGATTTATTCAATGGTTTAAAAGACTTAAAGAGAGGTGTTCTGAGAACTCCGCTTGATCCAATCAAGACTTTATTAGATGATCCTCTCAGGTTGATCAGAGCATTGAGATTTTCAATCACTAAGAACTTCACAATAGCTGATGAATTATGGGATGCTATGTTTACTCCAGGTCTTTTAGATAAATTAGAAGAGGTTGTATCAATAGAGAGAATTCAGAATGAAGTAACTAAAATGATGAAACATGATACAGTTGCTTCATTAAGGTTATTCAACAGAATTGATGCTGTTGAACCTAGGTTATTAGAAATAATGTTTACTGGAAGTTTATGGTTATCGCCATCAATGAAAAATAAATAAAAATAAATCACCTCAGATTTTTTTACTAAAGAAAAAAGGTTTATATTTACATATAACAAATTACAACTATTAAAGATTATGAAAGACTTAAAGGAAAGAAAAGTAGACTACCGATCAGCTGAAGTAGAAGATGTAAATACGAGAGATTATCCAGATTTCTGTGATGCTTTTATCTCAACAATGGATTGGGAAGATGGTACTGAAATGACGGATACTGAACTAGAAGTATGGTGCGATAATAACCCAGACTGTGTTTATGAAATAGTTTGCGATAGTGTGTTCTAATTGTTAATAACTTTTAAAATAAATCACCTCAGATTTTTTTATTTAAAGAAAAAGGTTTATATTTACTTATAACAAATTACAACATACTAACAAAAACTACAAATATGATTAAGAAGACTTACAAACAAATGACAGCAGATTATTTAAAGACTAAAAGCCCAGAGGCATTCGCAATTCTTTACAATAGAATTAAGCCAGGTTTAACGTCACATATAAACAAAATAGTTAACGATTGGTCAACTGCTGAAGATTTAGCAGTTCAGTCACTAACTAAGTTATGGACTAAATCTGATTTATACAATCCAGAAAAAGCGCAAATAACTACATGGTTATATAAGATTGGTTTTAACGCTGCTCTTGGATATAAGAACGATAGAAACAAAACCACTTCATTAACAGCAATGAAAGAATTTGGAATTGAAGTTAATGCTGAAGGAAATCTAGAAGGTGGAGGTGATATCGATCAAACTCCTTCATTCTGTGATATGTTGGAAGAAGACAATGAACTTCAAACTAAATATGAATTAACTGTAGAGGCTATCAAAAACTTAAAGCCGATGTATAGAGATTTATTAGTTGACAGAATGTTAAATGGTATGAAGTACAAGGTTCTTGCAGATAAGCATAACATGTCTTTGCAAACTGTTAAGAATAGAGTGAGGAGAGGTAAGGTATTGATTGCTGATGCTGTTAATGACCAATTAATAGTAGCATAATGTTTGCTATAGCAGTCTATAAAAAGAGTAAAAACTCTAAAGTTCATTTTATGGAGGTTTATCCTAATGAACCAACAGTAGACCGAATTAACAATGCTAACGCAAGAAAGCCAATGATACCAAATAAGTATATCATAGAAGAACTTGGTATTGGAGGCGAAGGATTAATCAATTTGTATAAGGAGAAGTACGGTATTAAAAATCATAAAACTATAAAGTAATGAAAAATCTTTTAGCAGTATTATTTGTATTTGTATTAGTTTCGTTTACTCAACAAAGTAAACAAGTAGATGAACTTATAGTAATTGAACCTATTGAAATTAAAGAACTTCCAGTAGAATTACCAAAAGAAGATTTAATAGTTAAGGCTATTATATTTGTAGAGTCTTCTGGTAATGATTCAGCTTATTGTAAAGTAGAAGATGCTGTTGGTTGTTTACAGATTCGTAGAGTTATGGTAAGAGAAGTCAATAGAATCTTAAAGAAACAAAAGAAATCTAAGAGATATAAGTTGAAAGACAGATGGAACCGTAAGGAATCCGTAGAAATGTTCAATATTTATATAGCATATTACAAATTGGTTACACCAGAGGACATCGCAAGGTCTTGGAATGGTGGACCAAGAGGTAAACTTAAAAAAGCTACAATATCTTATTGGAATAAGGTTAAGACTGAACTTATCGAATTTAAAGATAATATATGATGATCCAATTCAAACCAAATAAATTGAAAGCGTACAATAAGATAGTTCAGATTATTGACAGTTGTAAAACGCCTTCTCATTTATGTGGAGCATACAACATGATTATATCGTTCAGTATTGTATTCAATGACACTGAGTTGATAAAAGACTTCTATTCACTATATTATATAAAGGAATCTATCATAAAAGTATAGCTCACATTTTGATATATAGTTAATAACACACAAACATAATTTAATTTCTATGAAAAACATGAAAAACATCGAAGAATTCGGATCAACAAACGAAGCAATCGATAAAGGATTAGACAACTCGTCTAAATTAGCAACAAGATTAGATGATTTAATATCAAGCATCGATAAGGATATGCCTTATAAAGATTTTGCAAATGCAGTTGCTTTAGTATTAAGTGATCAATATGGTTCACATAACTACAAGCCATTCGTTAAACAACTTGAACAAACTCTTAAAAATCTTTAATATAACATGAGTCACAAAATATTTATTAGACATACTTACATTTATAAATGCGCAGATAAAAAATGCAATGGAGAATGGAAGATAAACGAAGCATCTAATATAGAGAGACTTAGCTGTCCTCATTGCGGCAAGAATGATGTTGTAGAATATGTATTAGCAGACCAGAGGGATAGATACACTAGAAGGTTCGATAGTATTTAGTAGATATATAATACTGTAAAATAATTTAAATAAAATGACTGAACAAGAATTAAGAAAACTTATTAGAGAAGAATTGTTATCTGCACTAAACGAATCTTCATTGAATGAAGGAATGAATGTTGATACAACAGAGATGTTTGAACAATCAACAGTTACTAAGATGATCGACGATATCAAAAAGTTACTTAAGTGGAAAGATGAACGATACGGAAATCAATCATTCGACTACAAGGAATATAGATTTGGAGACGGTACTGGTGGATTCAGTTTTAAATGGAATCATGCAAGGAATTGGGGTGGACAAATAGGAGTAAGCTTCGATAAGTCTGGGAATCATCAGTATTATTCATATAGTTGGTATGATAAAAAACTAACAGGTAAGGCAACAGTAAATGAGATGAAGCCTTTCAAATTCAAAGGTAATCCAGCTGAATGGAAAGACTTTGATAATTCTCATCTTGAGGAATTCTGGAAGAAGGTTAAAGGTGATATTAAAAAGAATGAAGCAGGAGCTAAAGCTGCATTATCTGCGGAAGCTAAAGGTCAGGCAGATTTTTATGCTAATAAAGCAGATACTGGTAGAATTGGATATGGTTTATCATCGCAACCAAGACGATAATTAATAAGATATATAGTAAAACAAACATAAAATTTATAAAATGAAAAAATCAGACTTAAGAGCAATTATTTTAGAAGAGTTGGAGAAATCTAACATTTCTCTTTTAGTGGAAAAGTTCGCTTCTCCAGTTATTGCAGATATTAATAAAAGAATTGGAAGAGAAGGTAAAGATCTTTGGACGTCATCTGCAAATACATATGGTATTGCATGGGATCAGGTTAGAGACGAGCACGTTAGTGATACTGTAAATCCAAAAAGAAATGTATTAAACATATTCTTCGTAGCAAAAGGAACTAAAAATCCTTATCATGATGGATGGAGTTCAAGTTCAGAATTTTACAGCGATGGATTGTTAGGTATGACTATTGGTAAAAAAGTTATTGGATTTACTGGTAGGTTTTTATATAGTGATCCAGCTGGAACTAAGAAAAGCAAAAAAGTTAATACAGAACCTCATAACAGCGATAAGGTTGGATCTGGAGTTGATAATAAAGTTTGGAACTTTAAGAGAATGCTTGAAATATCTACTGAAGTATTTTCAATAGACTTAGATGTTATTTCTAATTGGAATAGAGAAGTTCAAGGTCTTAGAGATACTCAGAAATCTGGAGCAATTGCAATGAAGAAGAATGCTGAAATTCTTAAAGACAACAAGAGCAGATACAGAGATGCTATTTCAGCTCTTAAAGATAATGAAGTTAAGGGTAAAGAATTAGATATTATAATGTCGCATATCGAAGAAGCTGAGAAGAATTTATCTGCTGAGTTGAAGAGAAAGATGAAAGATACTAAATTAGACATAGTATATTCAGGATGGGACAATCCATTCAAATTAGCTGTTAACACATATGAAAATATGATTAATAAGTTAGAAGACTTTAAGCGATATACTGCTGTTATTAAAAGAGATAGCAGAGCATCTTCTTATTATTCTGATAGACTAACTGAAGCTGCGAAAGAAGTTAAAGAGTTGAAGGCTAATTTTGATAAGAAACTAGCAAGTGCACTTGCATCTAAAGAAGTTAAAATATATGAGTAGGTTTTAAACGAACCACTTAAATTTAAAGCTTCTGTTAACTCAGAAGCTTTTTTTTGGCTTATATTCAGGATTTGTTTAAATAAAATATGGGGCGTTGGTGAAATTGGCTATCACGTAACACTTGCAATGTTAAGTCCTCGGATCGTAACCGAGATGCTCCACTAAAATAAATTGAAAATAAGTGCATTAAAGTTTTTTTATGTCGTATTAAATGATTATATTTACTTATAACAAATTGATACTAACTAAACATTCAAAATTATGAAAAACTTAACAATCAAACTTACAACCTTAGAAACAGTAGTATTAGACGAGTTAATCAAAGGATTATATGCAGAACCTGGATTCAGTGATGTATCAGATGCTGATTTAGTTAGTCAAACTGGTATACCAGCTAAATCAATTAGAGGAGTTCTTGGTAGTTTAACTAAGAAGGGTTTAATCTTCCAGTTGACTGCAAAGGAATTAGGTATTGATGATCCATATTGTGACTTCAAGACTATTGTATACTTAGACGAAGCACATCACAATCTTCATCCAGAATGGAGTCTATAAATTGTTAATAACTTTTGTAAAAGATTCACCTCAGAGTTTTTTATGTCAAACTAAATGATTATATTTACTTATAACAAATTGATACTAACTAAACATTCAGCATTATGCAAAATTTATTAAACATCGGATTGATCGAAACAACATCAAACACTCAACGTAAGAACGGAACTATTAGATTACATGATCCTGCGATGGGAGTTGATTACTTATCTTATGAATCTGGATATGTTCGTAGAAGCTACAAGCAAACTGCATGGTATCGTCCAAATCATACTGAATCTGTGATATATCAGATTAATCTTAAGACTGTAACAACTGAAACAACATCACGACATACAATAAGAACACACGAACGTATCATGATACCTTTAGAATCTGATCGTTTAGACCGTATACTTCATTGTGCTACAGTATATCGTAATAACTTTGAAAATAGAGTAGCATAGAGTAAGTCTTATATTTTTAACAAAAACAAACAAACAATGCAAATATATTTAAACTTTTACCTTATTATCGCGCTAGTAACTATAGTTGCTGTGTTAGTTGATTATTTCATCGATAATGACAAGGTCCATAAATTCATATGGGCTGACTTTTCTATAATGGCAATTATAGTGTTCTTCTTTAGATTTGTAACCGTTATATGGATTGCTGATATGGGCTTTCAATTATTGTATTAAATTGAAAATAAGTGACATAAAGTTTTTTTATGTCAAGTTAAATGATTATATTTACTTATAACAAATTGATACTAACTAAACATTCAACTATCATGGAAAATACTGCTACACAATTAGTACAAGACATTAAAGATGCAAACGCAGTAAGCGACACGTTTGTTCACTATGAACATCCTGAACACGATGTTAATATATGGTTCAGCAGAGTAACAGGTAATTGGATCTTAGAACTCGACGGAAAAGCGGTGAAGGAAGCTAAACACGTAGAATTGATCGTTAATACATTAGTTGACATGAAAATAATTTAAACAAAACAATTATGATTAGAGAAAAACAAAACAAAGTTTCGGAATTAGTTATAGATTTAACTGGACCTGATGGAAATGCATTTGCATTAATAGGAATTGCAAAACGATTAGCTTCTAAGTTATCTTTAGATTTTGGTACTATCCAAAAGGAAATGACAAGTGGAGATTATGAAAACTTAATTAATGTGTTTGACAAAGCATTTGGAGACTTTGTAATACTTGAACGATAAAACAAAAACTATGAAAGTTACATACGCAGATACATTTTATGAGTCACTAGAGACGATGAGAAGACATGATATGTGGTGGTACAAGATATATCAAACATTTCGTTATGATATACCTCGTTTCATTAAAACAATATGGATGTTCCGTAAGGAGCTGTATACATATCACGTATGGGATAACTCATATCCAATGGACCTATTACGGAGAGGTATTGAGTTAACTGCAGATCATATGGACGAGTTTAGCGCTGAAGTACAAACGACTCGAGTTAAAAGGATAAAAGCAATGCGAAGAACTGTAGAGTTATTAGACCATCATGTTAATGGTAGTTTCTTAGAATTGGCTGAGATCGAATTAGGTTTTGAATATAACGCTACTCGTTCATTTGATGACGAAGCACCAGAACAACCAGAAGTTAAAGCTGCGAATCGATTAATATCTGATAGGAGCGATACTATGGAAGCTGAAACATGGATCGAATTAATGGACCTTTTAAAAGGACAAGATATTGACGAATTACGAAATGCAAAGCCCGATGAAAAGGTTACATACGAGGAGTGGTTCGATGGTTCTGGTTTAAGACAGTGGTGGGATTAAATCATATATATATAATAACGAAAGTACTACATCTCCAAAAATAACCTACATTATATGTTGAGAATTCTTCTAATCACTTTGATAACGCTCGCATATAACTTGAATGTACTGTCACAAACACCTCGAGTAGTATTAAACAATGGAAAGGAAATATTCTTTACATCTCAGTATATGGCAGTTGGCACATATAATTCCATTCGTAGTACTTATCTTATAGATTTCGAAGATTTAGCAGTAACCAAATTTATTTTACAAAAAGACAGAGTCTACACTCAATTCGATGGTGGATGTATCACAATGTCCTGGCTTATTTTTGACTACAAAAGAGAATTTTCATGCATACAATGCTGGAGACTTGAAGATAATACATCAATATGTTATAATTACTGCGAAGACAGCCTAATGTGGTATTTTGAATTCGACGAAGAA
>Ga0308009_10000419_pt1 | contig 31846 bp, 31 predicted proteins | sample Neamet127_FD_203134 | JGI IMG/M metagenome (GOLD analysis project Ga0308009, IMG submission 203134) | Marine microbial communities from water near the shore, Antarctic Ocean - #127 | ecosystem: Environmental > Aquatic > Marine > Unclassified | place: Southern Ocean | collected 2014-07-24
CTTTGTGGTGATACGTTTCTGACTCGCCTCCCTGATCCTGTGTTGCAGCAGTTGGAGCATTTCGGCAATCCCGCTTTAGGACTAAACGATGGTTTTCAAGCAGTAAGCCGATACTGGGATAGGATCACCCATCCTGCGCAAGTGATACAGTCTTTGCCGGCAGCCTTGGCCACTTTGTTGGATCCCGCTGATTGTGGTCCAGCATTCATTGCTTTGCCGCAGGATGTGCAGGGCTGGACTTATGATTACCCTCTGTCGTTTTTTGCTCCTAAACTGCACCGCATTCGCCAACAAATGCCCGATTCTCGCGAACTGGTAGACGCCATCGTAGTACTAAAAGCTGCAAAGCGGCCTGCTATCATCGCTGGGGGTGGCATCCAATATGCGGGTGCTGTCAAGGAGTTGGCTGACTTTGCTGAAGCTACAAATATTCCAGTAATCGAGACCATTGCAGGCCGGGCAAATATGTTGGCTGATCATGCTTTGAATATCGGTCCTGTGGGTGTCACGGGATCCAATAGTGGCAACTGGCTTGCAGAGCGGGCGGATGTGATCCTCACAGTTGGTAGCAGATTGCAAGATTTCACCACAGGCTCGTGGACTGCATTCGCGCAAGATGCGCAGTTCATTTCGTTGAACACTGCACGGCATGATGCCAGCAAACATCGAGCGTTGCCTTTGGTGGGGGACGCAAAGCTGGGATTGATGGCTCTAAAGGCTGAGATGGGCGACTATAAAGCACCTGCGGCTTGGACTGCTGAGGCGCAAGACGAACGCAAGAAATGGGACTTTTACGTAGCTGAAAACGTCAAAGTGGGTAATCGACCCAATTCCTATGCACAAGCTATTGGTGTTGTGAACTCCCTGTGTCATCCCCGTGATCGAGTTGTCGCAGCAGCAGGCGGTCTGCCTGCGGAGGTAACAGCAAATTGGCGTACTTTAGATATAGGTACGGTTGATGTTGAGTTTGGGTTCAGTTGCATGGGCTATGAGATCGCTGGCGGCTGGGGCGCACGGATTGCTCAAAGTGAAATTGAACCAGATCAGGATACTATCGTGTTTACTGGTGACGGTAGCTATATGTTGATGAACTCCGACATTTATTCTTCGGTCCTTACGGATAAGAAATTGATTGTGCTAGTTTTGGACAATGGTGGCTTTGCGGTAATCAATAAATTACAAAATAACACTGGCAATGAAAGTTTTAACAATCTTATAGCAGATTGCCCAACCGTGGCGAAGCCATTCTTAGTTGATTTTGTGACCCATGCGGCGGCGATGGGCGCGCATGCTGAGAAGGTCTCAAACCCTGCTGAGCTAGTAAAGGCCTTCAAACGTGCCAAAGCCGCTGACAAAACCTCAGTAATTGTGATGGATGTTGATCCATATGATGGCTGGACCACAGAAGGGCACACTTGGTGGGAAGTGGGTACTCCTCAGGTTAGCGAGCACGCAGCTGTGCGGGATGCTCATGCCGATTGGGAAAGCAACCGCTTCAAACAGCGGCGAGGAGTATAGGCTATGCAAAGAGTTTTAGCGGGTATTGCGCAAAATAATTTTGTAGTAGTGGGTCGTGCGGGGATGGATTTTTTTCCAGATCCCCCAGGTACCAAAACTGAAGAAGCTGATACATTCAAAGCAGGGTTAGGTGGCTCTTCGGCTAATATCGCAGCAGGGATAGTCAAGCTGGGTGGGCAGGCGGCCTTGGTCACTTCGGTCAGTGATGACAGCGTGGGGCGCTACTGCGTCAAGCAGCTGCAAAACTATAGTGTTGATTGTGCATATGTGAATTCTGTTGGTGGTGAGTTCCGAAATTCATTGGCGGTCTATGAAAGCCGGGTTGAAGAGCATCAGAGCGTGATTTATCGTAATGGGGCGGCTGACTTTCAGTTTACCAAACAAGATGCCGAAGACGTGGCCTATGTTGATTATGGCGCTTTGGTCACTGCAGGAACGGTCTTTGCGGCTGAACCGAGCAGATCAGCTGCTTTTCACGCGTTTGATCTGGCGCGGTCCGCGGGCTTGCCTATCGTATTTGACGTTGATTACCGTCCCTATAGCTGGACTTCGCCACAGGTGGCCGAAGAGGTGTTGTCGCGGGCTGGCGCTTTATCTGATGTTATTGTTGGTAATGATGAAGAGTTTGGATTTATGGCTGGTGGCATTGATAAGGGCCTGTCAAAGGCCCGCGCCTTGTCCCAAAGTACAGCTAAGATTGTGATCTATAAGATGGGTGAAAAAGGCGCCATTACCTTTGCTGATGGTCAAGAGCTGCACACGGGTATTTACTCGGTTACAGCCTTAAAACCCACGGGTGCGGGAGATAGTTTCATGGCTGGATTTTTGGCTAGTATGGCTCAGGGGCTGTCTTTGCAAGACTCTGTGCTGCGGGGGTCTGCCTGCGCGGCAATTGTGGTTGGCAAACCAGGATGCGCGCCTGCTATGCCCTACCCAGATGATTTAGAAACGTTTTTAGCTCAGCACCCGGGCCCCTCTCTTGTGAAAGATTAATCTATGCATATTGCCCCATTTGACAATCGAAATCTCCCTATCGTTGACATTGAAGATGATACGGTACCTTTGAATTATTTTAACATCGTCAAGCTGACCAAGGGTCAGGCCTTTGAATATCAGGTACCCGGCTATGAGACTTGTATCGCGCCCGCTACTGGCACGCTTGATGTGGAGGTTGAGGGATTTAAAGTGGAAGCTTTAGGTGGAAGGGTCGAAGATGTTTGGGGTGGTGAGCCTGAGGGGGTCTATGTGCCATCGGGTACCAAAGCCCTCATGACATGTCTGTCAGATACTGCGGAGGTGTTCGTAGCTGGTGCTAAATTTGATCAGGTTTTAGATCCTTTTGCTGTACGTTCTGATGAGATTGACTTGGTCCAATATGGGTCAGATGATACTAAAACTCACCGTAAGATCAAACACATACTAGGCCAAAAACAACATGGAAAAGTTGGGCGCTTGCTGGTAAGTGAGCTGTTCACTGTTGGGGCTGGTGGTTGGTCTGGATTCCCCAGCCACAAGCACGATACCGACCGTCTTCCAACAGAAACCCGTCATGATGAAACCTATAATTTTCGCTTTAAGCCCAACTTTGGTTCTGGCGTGCAGATGCTACAACGTGAAGATAATAAGCCTGGTGAAGCCTATCATATAATGGATGGATCTACTATTTGTTTGGATAGCGGCTATCATCCTTGCTGCGTTTTGCCCGGATATGAAATGTATTATTTTACAATCCTTGGTGGACTAAGCCAGCGTTCACTGGTGCAGCATTTCCAGCCGACCCATGCCGATCAAATCGAAACTATCCCTGGCATCAAAGATATGATTGCGAAATTTAAATGACCGTAGTCAATTTGGCTCAGGTCTTGCAACCAGCTTTGGCACAGGGCTATGCGGTTGGAGGGCTGGTTTGTCTCGGTTGGGAAGATATGCGTGCCTACGTAGCAGCTGCTGAAGTCGAAAACTGCCCAGTGATTTTGCAAGCGGGCCCATCCTGTCGCGCCCACACGCCACTGCCAGTGCTTGGCAAAATGTTCCGGTATTTGGCTGAGGAAGCCTCGGTGCCGGTGGTGGCACATCTTGATCATGGTTATACTTTCGAGGATTGCAAAATTGCGCTTGATAGTGGCTTCACCTCTTTAATGTTTGATGGCTCGCGCAAGCCTCTTGAGCAGAATATAGATGAGACTGCGGCGATAGCGGAAATGGCGCATGCGGCTGGTATCTCATGTGAGGGTGAGATTGGCTTTGTTGGGTACTCTGGTGGCGAGGACTCTAATGGTACTGATCCGGCAGAAGCTGCAAAGTTTGCTCGTGACAGCGGTGTTGATGCTATGGCGATTAGCGTGGGAAATGTGCACCTGCAACAGGACAAAGAGGGTGGGCTAGACTTGGCTCGCATTTCAGAGATTGAAGCAATGACGTCAATACCATTGGTCATTCATGGTGGTTCTGGCGTGCCGGTTGCCCAGCGCACTCTATTGGCTACACAGACATCCATTTGCAAGTTTAACATTGGAACAGAGTTGAGGTTAGCTTTTGGTGCCGCTCTACGCTTGGCTGTTGCTTCAGATCCTGATCGCTTTGATCGGGTGCAAATCTTGGTTGATACTGTTAATCCTGTCCAAGTGGCGGCACAACGCGTTTTGAGTGCCTTTGGCGCTCCAGCTCAGCGATAGTTATCTTTAAATTAAACCAAAGGCCTGTAACTAGGCCTTTGGTTTATCTTTTTTCTTAGGCGCCGTTTTCTTCGCCACTACTTTTTTTGTGGCTGGTTTCTTCTTTGCAGCCGGCTTTTTCTTAATGGGAGCTTTTTCTACAATCAAAGCGACAGCCAAATCCATTGTCATCTTTTCAGGTGCGATGTCTTTTGGGATTGTTGCATTTATCTTGCCCCATTTCACGTATGGGCCATATTTTCCGGACATTACATTGACTGGGCCGCCCTCGCTTGGGTGTTCTCCTAATTCGAGCAATGGCGTGGCAGCGGCGCCGCGGCCACCGCGTGCGGCTTTCTTGGCTAGTTCCTCCACTGCGCGGTTCATGCCGATGCTCCAAACCTCGTCAATATCGCCGATATTGGCGTACATTGTGCCGTGCTTTACATAGGGTCCAAAACGTCCAATTGACGATTCAATCATTACGCCATCTTCTGGATGGGCTCCAATTTCGCGGGGTAGGGATAGCAACTGAACCGCTTTTTCAAAGGTCAATTCATCAATTGGCCAAGTTTTTGGGATCGACATACGCTGGGGCTTAGGATTTTCTTCTGTCAAGTTTCCACGCTGTACATAGGGACCATACCGACCGTCCCGAAGGCTAATTGGATCGTCGCCATCATAGCCCAAAAGCTGACCATCTGGTCCAATTGCGCTGCTTTCTGTGCCTGGAGGGCCAAAAGGGCGGGTAAATTTGCAGTCAGGGTAATTAGAGCAGCCAATGAATGCGCCGCCTGAACGGGCCGTACGCATCGATAAGCGACCTTCACCACAGTTTTTGCAGACCCTGGGGTCAACACCTGGCTCTTCGATTGGGAAGAGATGCGGCTCTAAAACATCATTAATCTTTTCAAGAACTGCCGTTATAGATTGGTCCATGGCCTCGTCGATGGCGACTTTGAAATCCTTCCAAAACCGTGTTAAAACAGTACGATATTGTCGCTCACCAGCCGAGACATCATCGAGTTCGCGTTCTAAATCAGCAGTAAATTCATATCCCACATATTGACGGAAGAAACTGCTTAAAAACACTGTGACCAACCTACCCTTATCTTCTGGGATCAGACGGCTTTTTTCTTTTCGCACATAATCACGATCTTGTATGGTGGTCACCACCGAGGCATAGGTGGAGGGACGGCCAATGCCAAGCTCTTCCATTCGTTTAACTAGACTGGCCTCCGTATAGCGGGGTGGAGGTTGGGTGTGGTGCTGCTCTGGATTTACAGACCCTTTAACGAGTGGGTCTTGCGCTGTGATCTTTGGCAAACGCTTATCGTCGTCGTCCACTACGCTATCGTCGCGGCCCTCTTCATAAACTCTCATAAAGCCATCAAAAAGGACCACTTGCCCTGTAGCGCGCAGGCCAACTTGGCCGTCTGAGCTACTAATTTCAACTGTGGTTCGCTCCATGCGGGAGGCTTGCATTTGGCTGGAAATCGTTCGTTTCCAGATTAGATCGTAAAGCTTTTTCTGATCTGTATCTGTGATACGGATTTTATCTGGGGCTTGGTCCAACTCTGTGGGGCGAATGCATTCATGTGCTTCCTGAGCGTTCTTTGCCTTATTTTTGTACATACGTGGAGACGCTGGAACATATGGCTTGCCGTAGCGAGCTTCAATCACGTCTCGGGTGGCGTGTATGGCTTCGGGAGCCATATCGATACCATCGGTTCGCATGTAAGTAATGAGGCCTGCCTCATACAATCGCTGTGCTGTGGACATGGTTTGTCGCGCGCCCATGCCAAACTTGCGACTAGCTTCTTGTTGCAGAGTTGAGGTCATAAAAGGGGCCGAAGGGTTACGACTTGCGGGTTTAGCCTCAACTGAGGTCGCAGTCAAATCGCGACTGGTCACAGCCTGCACTGCCAGTTCTGCCTCTGTTACATTGGCGATGTCAAACTTATCGATACGCTTGCCACCTAAAGTGGTGAGGCGCGCATCAAAAACTTGACCTTGTGGTGTACTCAGGGTGGCACCAACTGTCCAATACTCTCGAGCGTTAAACGCCTCAATTTCCATCTCACGATCGACGATGATACGTAAACAGACGGACTGAACACGTCCTGCAGATTTGGCGCCTGGCAGGCGCCTCCAGAGCACTGGTGACAGTTTGAACCCTACCAGATAATCCAGAGCCCTGCGGGCCAGATATGCCTCGACCAACTCCATATCCACTTGGCGAGGTTTTTTCATCGCCTCAGTAACAGCCGCTTTTGTGATCGCATTAAAAACTACCCGGCTGACCGGGGTATCTTTTTTGATTGCACGACGTTTTGTCAAGGTCTCTTGCAGATGCCAACTAATCGCTTCGCCTTCCCGGTCGGGGTCGGTAGCGAGGATCAATTCATTATCGTCTTTTAAAGCGTCGGCAATGGCCTTCACATGCTTTTTACTAGCAGCCCCAACTTCCCAAAGCATCTCAAAATTATTGTCTGGATCTACAGATCCGTCTTTTGGTGGCAAATCACGCACGTGGCCGTACGAGGCTAATACGGTAAATCCCGGTCCAAGATATTTGTTTATTGTCTTAGCCTTAGCCGGAGATTCTACTACAACAACAGCCATGGGGACATCCTGCAAATTAAGAAATATATTATTGGCAAAAAGGGGGTGCGCTGCCAATTTGTCAATGGAGGTTTGAAAATAAAAGGTAAATTAATGTATGAAGAATGTAGTTAGCATCCTTCTTAAGAGATATTTTAGGTGGCTCAAAATACCTAATTTTGTGATTATTTTGGCCTCGTAGGGTGGAAGCTTTGAGGCCAAGGACCAATCAATTGGCTGCCAGCCTGGCGGCGCTGAGGCGGTTGACAATATTCAGGCCTGCAGGTCAGTGGCAGCGTTTGCTAGTCTCTGCGCAAGCTCTTGAGGGCGCGTAAATGAATGTGGACCGACTTAGAGGTTTTGTCCGAATTCTAAGGTACCGCTCCATAAACTTTTGCTACCAATACTGGCATATGATTTTGTCTCTCTCAGGATTTGGGTGCCGCTCGTTAAAGTTTTGTAAAAATTATATGCCTTAGGTTGCTGATCCGCCCACAGTGAGCCCACCGATCAGTAAAGAGGGTTGGCCTACGCCGACTGGAACCCATTGTCCCTGTTTGCCGCAGTTTCCCATACCGTCATCGAGCCGCATATCATTTCCTATAGCTCTAATTTGGCGCAGGGCAGTAGCACCATCACCGATCAAGGTGGCCCCTTTAACCGGCGCTTCTACTTTCCCGTTTTTAACTAGATAGGCCTCAGTACAGGAAAAGACGAACTTTCCATTAGTGATATCAACCTGGCCGCCGCCAAACCCTACCGCATAAATGCCGTCTTTGATGTCTGCGACCATGTCTTGTGGATCGACACTGCCGCCTAACATATAGGTGTTAGTCATCCGTGGCATCGGTGCATGGGCGAAGCTCTGCCTGCGGCCATTGCCGGTGGGGGCTACGCCCATCAGTCGTGCATTCTGCCGGTCTTGCATGAAACCGACTAAAATACCGTCTTCTATCAATATATTTTTAGCGCTTGGAGTACCCTCGTCATCTACTGTGATCGAGCCGCGGCGATTGGGAATAGTGCCATCATCCAGCACTGTCACGCCTGAGGCTGCAATGCGTTGTCCCATTAGCCCTGCAAAAGCTGATGTGCCTTTACGGTTAAAATCACCCTCTAGGCCGTGCCCAATGGCTTCATGTAATAAAATCCCAGGCCAGCCAGCGCCGAGTGCCACATCCATTACCCCAGCAGGAGCCGGTATGGCCGCAAGGTTCAATACGGCTATGCGTAGAGATTCTTTTACCAGAGGCTGCCAATGGGTTGGTTCCAGCATGCCGTTGAGCCCATACCGACCGCCGCCGCCGACATAACCTGTTTGGCGTTGGCCGTCTTGCTCAACGATGACCGAGACATTCATACGCACCATTGGACGGCTGTCGGAGACGTCCGGCCCATCTACGCGAAGTATGACCACTTCTTGATGTGATGCTGCGATTGTAGCGGAGACTTGAACAACACGACGATCCAAGTTCCGTGCATAGGCATCTATTTCACGCAGGATATCAATTTTGGCGGGGAAAGTAGAATCGGTTAGTGGATTATGATCGCTGTACAACTTGTGATTGGTAGCTTGCGGCGCCGCTGCCAAGGTACCGCTGCCTGCGCCGATGGCCAAACGAACTGTGCCAGTAGCGCGGTGCATGGCTTGTTCGGAGACCTCTGTGGAATGAGCATAGCCCACTGTTTCGCCCTGAACCGCCCTTAGCCCAAAGCCTTCCGAAGCGTCAAAGCTGGAAGTGCGTAAGCGGCCATCATCAAACGAGAGCACTTCTGAGCGACAACGCTCCAAAAATAACTCTCCATCATCTGCTCCAATGAGGGTATTTCTAAGAATTCCACGGGCTGCATCCCGGTCGAGATGGGTCTCAAACGGACGAAATTGAGAATCGGGCATGAAATTCCTTGCATTATTTTAGCGAAAAGTACGTTTCGCGGGTGAATTTCGCCACTGGCGTCCCTTTGACGCGGATCAACCAATTGCTTGTAGGTCCATGATATGATTGATGCTGGTTAAATTACAATCACGCGTCGTAAATTAGTTCGACGGAAAGCGCGAAGGCGCTGAAGACATAGGGTAGAAAATGCGAATTCTTACGTCTCTGCTAAGTGCAGTACTAATCCCATTGGCTGGAGTTGCTCAAGCACAAGAAAACTTCCAAGGCTTAGAAACTATTGGGAAGCCGGCTCCAATGGGCATTGGCTTTCAATTTCCAGCAACTGAACTTATGCGTGATGTTGTATGGCTTGATAATTTTTTGTTAATCATAATCACCGCTATTTCGGTTTTTGTGACACTTTTATTAGCCTATGCCGCTTTCAAATTTCATGCTAGCCGCAACAAAACACCGGGAACTTTTACACATAATTCGGTTGTGGAAGTACTTTGGACTGTCGTTCCTGTACTTATATTAGTTGTAATCGGTGTTTTTTCGCTGCCTATTTTGTTCAAGCAGCAAGAAATACCAGATGCTGACATAACTATTAAAGTGACAGGAAACCAATGGTATTGGGGTTATGAGTATGTAGACCATGGCTTTGGTTTTGAGAGCGTTTTACTGCAAAAAGATGAATTAGAAGATTTTGGCTATGCGCCGGATGAGTATTTATTGGCCACTGATAACGCAGTTGTTGTACCTGTAGGTGCCACTATCGTTATGCAGTTGACTGGTGCAGATGTGATCCATTCTTGGACAATTCCAGCTTTCGGCGTGAAGCAAGACGCTGTTCCAGGCCGCCTGGCCCAACTGTGGTTCGCCGCGGAAAAAGAAGGAATTTACTTCGGCCAATGTTCGGAGTTGTGTGGTCTGGCTCATGCCTACATGCCTATAACAGTTAAAGTTGTGAGCCAAGCACAGTATGATGCTTGGCTAGATGGCGCGATTGAAGAATATGCGGGTATTCCGCAATCTGTTCGCCTGGCGTCTAATTAAGCGTGAGCTGAGAGTAAGATAAATGACTGAAGTGTCTCATCATAACTCAGATTATGATCCAGTATTTGGCGACTACGTTGCCCTATTAAAGCCCCGTGTGATGTCACTGGTAGTTTTCACAGCGTTTGTTGGGTTGATGGCGGCTCCTGTTGCTCTGCATCCAGTTGAAGCATTTTCTGCGATTTTATTCATTGCGATTGGTGCTGGAGCTTCCGGATCTCTGAATATGTGGTGGGATGCGGACATCGACGCGGTCATGCGGCGTACTAAGTCCCGACCAATTCCGTCTGGACGCACCACGCCTGATGCTGCTCTGGGTCTAGGGGTAGCTCTGTCTGGTTTGTCTGTTTTGATGTTGGGCCTTGCGGCAAATTGGCATGCTGCCGGTTGGTTGGCATTTACCATTTTCTTTTACGCAGTAGTTTACACCATGTGGCTCAAGCGGGCCACACCGCAGAATATTGTAATTGGTGGCGCGGCTGGTGCTTTCCCACCTTTGATCGGATGGGTTGCTGCCACTGGATCAGTTTCTATTGAAGCGGTACTAATGTTCGCTTTGATCTTCATGTGGACCCCACCGCACTTCTGGGCTTTAGCGCTCTTCATGCGCTCTGATTACGATGATGCTAAAGTGCCGATGCTAACCGTTACCCATGGAAGGCCGAAAACACGTCTTCATATTTTGGTCTATGCTATATTACAAGCGGCACTGGCTGTTGGGCTTGCCTTCACGTCGGTTGGCGGTGTGATCTATCTGGTAGTGGCACTTGTTTGCAATGTAATCGTTTTGAAGGATGCCCTACGTATTTGGCGCAGGGATGAGTTTGTCGCGGAAGCAGATGATTTCAAGGTGGAGCGGGCTTTCTTTAAATTTTCCCTTTTGTATCTTTTTGTGCATTTTCTTGCAATTTTGGCGGAGGCTTTGTTGGCGCCTTACGGGTTAGGTGGCTGGTCATGAGTATTCGTGTTGAGAGTGATTTGCATAGACGCCGCCGCAGCCAGAATATTGGTGTAGCAGTTTGCTTGGTCTCCTTTATTGGATTGGTTATGGTTCTGAGCCTAGTAAAAATTACTAACACGGGGCCAGTTGAGGGGTATGATCATGCCCCGCGCCCCGCACTTGCTGACGAGGTCTCTCAGTGACGCCACAAACTAAAACATTATCACAAACACTCGCCGTTGTGGTGGTAATGGGTGGTTTAGCTTGGGCAAGTGTTCCCTTTTATGATTGGTTCTGTCGCGTGACAGGTTTTGGTGGCGAGACTAACACAGCTGAGTTGGGTAGTGATACGGTTCTAGCTGAAACAATTAATATTCGTTTTGATGCTTCTTTGGATCGCGATATGGAATGGGCCTTTGAGCCCGTTACTCGTAAGATGAAGCTGAAAATTGGTGAAACTGGCCTGGCTTTCTATGAAGCCTATAACCCAACAGACCGACCTATTGCTGGATCCGCCAGTTATAACGTAACCCCATATCAAGCTGGTGGTTTTTTCACAAAGATTGATTGCTTTTGCTTTGAAGAACAACTCTTGATGCCTGGTGAAAGGGTGCAAATGCCTGTTACTTTCTACGTTGATCCAGAAATTGTGGATGACAGCGAAGGTAAATATATCCATACGATTACTTTATCGTATACATTCTACGAAATTGATCTGCCCGTAGTGCAAGCCGCGTTGCAGGTCGACACACCCATACAACGAAACTAAGTTCGACGAGGCCCAACTATGGCACATGAAAAGAACCACGATTATCACATCCTACCGCCGTCGCTTAATCCGCTCTTAGGCTCATTGGCTGCTTTATTTATGCTGACGGGTGCTATCCTTTGGATGCACGGTAGCGGTCCCTACCTGTTTTTGGCAGGCTTTGTTGGCGTGCTGTACATTATGTATGCATGGTGGAGCGAAGTTGTAACCGAAAGCCATGTGGGTGACCATACACCTGTTGTACAAATAGGTCTTCGCTACGGCTTTATTTTATTTATTATGTCAGAGATTATGTTTTTTGCAGCATGGTTTTGGAGCTTTTTTAAACACCAGCTGTACCCCATGTATGAGTATGCAGGCACAGAGTATTTAAAGCCTGAGTATCACCATATAAACGCGTTTGAATTACCGCTTATAAACACTTTGTTGTTATTGATATCAGGTTGTGCGGCCACTTGGGCCCACCATGCTTTGGTGCATGACAACAACCGCAAAGACTTGCGTACTGGCTTAATTCTTGCGATCATTTTTGGTGCTGTTTTTACGGCTTTCCAAGTTTACGAATACCGTGAATTGGTTGTGGTGGATGGGTGGACATTCTCTGGTTCGGTAACCTTCGCTAATTTTTTCATGGCTACTGGCTTCCACGGCACGCATGTACTGATTGGCACTATCTTTCTTGCGGTCTGTTTGATCCGAGTAGGTAAGGGTCATTTCACACCAAAGAACCACGTAGGCTTTGAAGCTGCGGCTTGGTACTGGCACTTTGTGGATGTGGTGTGGCTGTTCTTGTTCGCCGCTGTCTATCTTTGGGCTGGATAAACCAGAGCTTTGTTGACTGTTAGCAAATGAAGTTTGACAAAGGGCGGCGGCAAGCTGCCCTTTTGCAGTTTAAAGGGGAAGATATGCGGTTTTGGGGTATGGTTGTGTTTGGAGTTTTGGGGGTAGTGGTTTTGCTGAGCCTTGGTGTTTGGCAATTACAGCGTCTAGTTTGGAAAAATGATGTGCTCGAGGCCATTGAACGCAAAATCTTAGCCCCGGCAGTTGATATCCCCCAATCTGTCATACCTGAGGCGCATTCCTTACTGCCAGTCCATGCCGATGGACGCTATATCGGGGATACGGTACGGGTTCTGGTCTCACAAAAAATTTATGGTGCAGGATACAGGTTGATCACTGCATTTGAGCTTTCAGACGGTCGCACAATTATGGTCGATCGTGGTTTCACCTCCGTACGTTCATCTCAGCCCAGTACGCCTCAGGGCACTGGCCAAGTGATTGGAAACCTACAATGGCCAAAAGAGATCGACAGCTTCACGCCTCAAAATGATCTTGCTGCTAATATCTGGTTTGCGCGCGATGTAGTCCGTTTGGCCGACCATTTGAAGGCAGAGCCGGTGTTGCTGGTATTGCGCGAGAGCAGCTTTGAGACTGAGACTTCCACGCCTTTGCCTAAAATGACTGCTAATATTCCCAATGATCATATGAATTATGCAATCACTTGGTTCTCCATGGCACTTATCTGGCTTGGAATGAGCGGATATTTCCTTTACCGATCCCGTGACACTCATTTGTAAGGCCAAGGCAATGAAATATATTTCAACTCGTGGAAATGCTCCTATTTTGTCTTTTGAAGAAGCAATGCTGACTGGGTTAGCTCGTGATGGTGGTCTTTACGTGCCTGAAACTATTCCTCAGATGAGTCATAGCGACATAGCTGCCATGGCAGGATTACCCTATGAAGAGATCGCCTTTCGAGTGATGCAGCCTTTCATGGGCGATAGTTTTTCTGAAAATGAACTGATGGATGCAATTAGTAAGGCCTATGCAGGATTTAGCCATGACGCGCGTGCGCCCTTGGTGCAATTGGGCCCTAATCACCACTTGTTGGAATTATTCCATGGCCCTACTTTGGCTTTCAAAGACTTTGCCATGCAGTTGATTGGACAACTTTTCCAAAAAGCGTTGGGACGGCGTGGCGAAAAAGTCACGATCGTGGGTGCTACCTCTGGTGATACTGGGTCTGCTGCGATTGAGGCATTCCGTGGTCTTAATTCAGCAAATGTATTTATTTTGTTTCCCAATGGCCGGGTATCGGATGTACAGCGGCGCCAAATGACTACACCGGTTGAGCCAAACGTGCACGCTATTGCCATGGAAGGCACATTTGATACCTGCCAGGCAATGTTGAAAGACATGTTTAATGATTTCGGCTTTCGTGATGGTGTGAAATTGGCTGGGGTTAACTCGATCAATTGGGCGCGGGTCCTAGCGCAGGTAGTCTATTACTTTAGCTCTGCTACGGCTCTAGGCGCGCCCCATCGAAAGGTATCGTTCACGGTCCCAACTGGTAATTTTGGTGATATTTTTGCGGGCTACATAGCGAAGCGGATGGGCTTGCCGATTGATCGTTTGGTTATTGCGACTAACCGTAATGACATATTGCATCGTGCAATTAGCACAGGCCGCTATGATATGGATACAGTGTTCCCAACGATCACTCCTTCTATGGATATTCAGATTTCCTCTAATTTTGAGCGTGCTTTGTTTGATGCTTATGACCGAAACGGTGGAGCCGTCACACAATTAATGGGTGAAATGAAACAGGGTGGCTTTGGAATTAGTCAAAGTGCACTGGAAGGGTTGCGTAAACATTTTGATAGTGGATCCAGTGCGGAGGACACTACAAGTGCTACGATAAAGGCTATGTTCGAATCCACTGGTGAGCTTCTTTGTCCGCATTCAGCCGTTGGAGTAAAAGTGGCCCATGATCACATGGGTGCAAGCCCAATGATCACGCTTGCCACGGCGCATCCTGCGAAATTTCCAGATGCGGTTGAGGCCGCAATGGGACTTCGACCTGTCTTACCAGACTGGATTTCAGATTTGTTTGACCGCCCAGAGCGCTTAACTGAAATGCCTAATGATCTACAAAAAATGAAATCTCTTATTCGCGAGCGTATTACCCTTTGACCGTACAAACCCATCGCCTGAAAAACGGCTTTCGCATCGTAACTGAAAATATGCCAGGGCTGAAATCTGCTTCTGTGGGCATATGGGTCAACGCCGGTGGGCGGCACGAGCGGATTGAACAGAACGGGATCGCACATTTCTTGGAGCATATGGCTTTTAAGGGAACATCGCGCCGGAGCTCCGTTCAAATCGCCGAAGCTATTGAAGATGTAGGTGGTTATATCAACGCGTATACCAGTCGTGAGATGACCGCTTATTACGCTCGGGTTTTGGCAGATGATGTAGCTTTGGCTCTGGATGTCGTGTCTGATATTGTACTCAATCCGATTTTTGACCCAGCGGAAATTGAGGTTGAGCGTGGTGTGATTTTATCAGAGATTGGCCAAGTTCTCGATACGCCTGACGATATTATTTTTGACTGGTTGCAAGAGGTGTCTTATCCCGACCAGCCTTTGGGGCGCTCAATTCTTGGGCCTGAAGAACGGGTGTCCAATTTCCAAAAGCAGGATCTGTCGACTTTTGTGTCAGAAAATTATAGTACAAATCAGATGGTTTTAGCTGCTGCTGGTGCTGTGGATCACGATAAAATAGTACGACAATGCGAAGAGATTTTTGGGGATTTGATAGCTCGCAATCAGTCGCCAGTTTTACAGGGTCATTTTTGTGGCGGTGAAATTAGGCAGGTTAAGGATCTAGAGCAAGCTCATTTTGCTTTAGCCTTTGAAAGCCCCAACTATAAAAATCCAGATATTTATACTGCGCAGATCTTTTCAACAGCTTTTGGTGGCGGTATGTCTTCTCGGCTGTTTCAGGAGGTGCGGGAAAAACGTGGACTGTGTTATTCAATTTTTGCTAGTGCGGGCGCTTATTGCGATACTGGTACGATGACGATATATTCAGGAACATCTGGCGATAAAGTGGCTGAGCTGGCCAATATTACTATGGATGAGCTCAAGCGTGCAGCGGATGACATGAGTGAGGCAGAAGTCGCTCGCGCGCGAGCGCAGATGAAAGCTGGTTTGTTGATGGGACTGGAAAGCCCATCGTCGCGGGCGGAGCGTCTGGCGCGTATGATGGCAATTTGGGATCGCATCCCCTCATTGGATGAAGTTGTATCTCAGATTGATGGCGTAACCACTGAGGCTGTGCGTAATTTCTCTGGATTAATGGCTGGTGGCGCACCCGCGGCTATGGCGCTTTATGGTCCAGTGGCTGATGCTCCAACGATCGAAAAATTGCAGGCCCGATTGGTGGCGTGATGTTTGGGCGGTCCACAAAGCTTACAATCGAAACTGAAAGGCTAATCTTGCGGCCACCACATCACAATGATTTTCGCCATTGGGTGCAGCTACGCCATGATAGCCATGATTTTTTATCACCTTGGGATCCGGCTTGGCCTAATGAACATCTAACCCGGAAGAGCTTTACAAATAGGGTATATTGGGCGCAGCAGGCCATTAAAAATGGTAACGGCTGCCCGCTGTTTTTGATCCGAAAAACAGATAGGGCCCTGATTGGGGCCGTCACCCTTGACAATATACGCCGTGGCCCTGCTCAGGCGGGAACGCTGGGTTATTGGACGGGGCAAGCCTTTAGTCGCCAAGGTTACATGCGCGAGGCAGTAAATTGTATGGTTTCACATGCGTTTCGCAAGCTGGACCTTAGTCGGGTTGAGGCTGCATGCTTACCAGAAAATCAGCCGTCACGTGGATTATTAGAAAGTTGCGGTTTTAAATATGAAGGTGTTGCTCAAAGTTATCTACAAATAGCTGGGCGTTGGCGTACCCATGTACTTTACGCCGCAATCCGACACGATAGGCGCGGCAAAACGGAAGCGGGTTAATCGCCGGCGAAAGCGCAAAGGCTGTGAACCTGCATACCCATAGATTCCAGCAATTTACGACCACCCAAGTCTTTTAAATCAATCACGAAAGAGCACCCAACGACTTCTGCGCCCAACTTCTCCAGTAACATCAATCCAGCCTGAGCAGTGCCGCCAGTGGCTAATAAATCATCAACAATCAGCACTTTTTCACCTGGTTCAAGTGCGTCTTCATGAATTTCCATCACTGACTCACCATATTCCAGAGTGTAGGCCTGTGAAATTGTTTTACCCGGCAGCTTGCCTTGCTTGCGGATTGGTATGAAGCCCTTGCCCAGCTGATGGGCGATCGCACCACCTAATATAAAGCCCCGTGCTTCAAGCCCAACTATTTTATCTACAGCGACCCCGGCATAGGGGTGCAGCATTTGGTCTATAGCCAAACGCAAGCCGCGCGGATCGGCAAACAACGTTGTGACATCGCGAAACATGATGCCTTCGTGGGGGAAGTCTGGAATGGTGCGGATGTAATCTTCAACAGTTTTCATGTCAGCCTCATTTGAATGACTTTTATTCTATGCCTCCGAGTTAGGTTCCTCAATGGGCTAACTTGGATAAACGCCTAGAATTTCAGCCCAAACTAGTGCGGCTTCTCGGGTGGTTCTTAAGCTACGTACTTTAAGCAGGGTCCAATAACTTTCCGGTGCTCGTATGGTGCGGTCTGCAATCAGATATTGCCCTTCAATTCCGAGGTTACTGCATTGAAGCGCGAGCCGGGGCAGGTGGAAGCGCTGGGATACCATGATGACTCGCCTTTGCTGCGCTCTGCTTGCCTCTGCTCTGCACGTGTCTGGTGTACGTTCTGCGCGACCGTCCAGTGTTATAGCCTCAGCTGGAACCCCCTTCTTTATTAAATAGTCGCGCATAGATCTTGCTGCTAGCTGCTGATTTGAAACTACTATTTGATGGACTAAACCTAGTTCAAAAGCTGCATTGGCTGCGTCTAAGCGCTCGGCATGCAAGGGAGATATCAACCCATTGCGCACAATAGCACCAAACACTAAGGCCGCATCAGCAGGCTTTACCTCGTCGAGGGTGCGCAAATTTATGGTGCCCTGCAACCATAGCGATGGCGCAAAAAATAATGCAGCGCCTAAGATGACCCAACGTCGTAATCCGCGCAGGTAGAGCGGCCGGCCGCTCAGAGTACGCGTCCTGCAATGGCGTCCAACTTAGCTAGTAAGGCTTGGTCGCGCTTTTCGGGAGCAGTCATTATTGCGTGTTCGAGGGATTTGTCGCAGCCATTTGGACAATTGGCAGGCTGTGATCCCAGTAATGCGGGTATTCGGGCGAGCATACCTTTGGCTTGAGTCGAATTTTTTGTGAGAGTTTCGATTATCTGGGTAATATCGACCTCACCGTGATCCGGGTGCCAGCTATCATAATCAGTAATCATAGCGATGGAACAGTAACAGATTTCAGCTTCACGGGCCAGTTTGGCTTCTGGCATATTGGTCATACCAATCACATCACAGCCCCATACCCCACGGTACATACGGCTCTCTGCTAAAGTAGAGAACTGAGGGCCCTCCATAGCCAAATAGGTGCCGCCGTAGTGGGTGGTGATGCCTTGGATGTTGGCTGCCTCTTGGCAGGCTTGCGACAGGCGTGAGCAGGTTGGATTGGCGATACTCACATGCGCAACGCATCCTGTCCCAAAGAAAGAGCTTTCACGCGTGGTGGTGCGGTCAATAAATTGATCTACTATAACAAAATGCCCTGGCGCCATGTCTTCGTTAAACGAGCCACAGGCGCTGACGCTGATCACATCTGTGACGTCCAGTCTTTTGAGAGCGTCAATATTGGCGCGGTACGGCACGCTACTTGGAGAGTGCACATGTCCGCGGCCGTGACGGGGTATAAATACCATTTCCACACCGTCCAGCGTCCCAGTCAACATCTCATCGGAGGGCGCCCCCCAAGGGCTTTCAACCCGCTGCCATGTTGGGTTTTGCAATCCATCAATATCATAAAGTCCTGATCCACCGATAATTCCAATTTTCGTTCTACGCATATTCAAGGCCTTTAAAATATAAAAACTATAGTTATTATTTCATAGTTTCTGGATCACTACTAGTTTTGCAATCCTATTGTCTGCAAGAATACCGTGACGTCAGCGAAATATATGCTATGAGGCCCTAATGTATAGAATTCTCGACTAAAAAAGGTTCCCCATTATGTCTCGTGTCTTATTGGCTGCATTGGCGGCCAGACCCTCTTTTGCTGATCTCAATCTCAGTGCCGGTGAGCCAATAACTATTGGTCGTGTGCGTATCGAAATCTTAGCTGGCCTTACCGTTGCCCTGGCTTTGGTTCCGGAAGCTGTTGCTTTTGCTTTTGTAGCGGGGGTTCATCCCTTGGTAGGACTTTATGCTGCCTTTATTGTGGGCTTCATCACTGCCTTGATTGGTGGCAGGCCAGGCATGATTTCTGGTGCTACGGGTGCTTTAGCCGTTGTTATGGTAGCTTTGGTAGCACAACATGGGGTTGAATATTTGTTTGCAACTGTCGTTTTGATGGGACTAATTCAGGTTTTTGTTGGTATCATGCGTTGGGCGAAATTCATTCGCCTTGTGCCACATCCGGTCATGCTGGGCTTTGTAAACGGTTTGGCGATTGTTATCTTCTTGGCCCAGATGAGCCAATTTAAAGTCCCTGGAACCATTGTTAACACAGGCCATGGAATGTCTGGTGGTGAATGGTTGTCAGGTGTTTCAATGATGACGATGTTAGCGCTTGTGGCGCTAACAATGGCGATAGTTTGGCTGATGCCCAAAGTCACAAAGGTTATCCCTGCGCCTCTGGCTGGGATCGGAATTGTTGCTATTCTGGTTATTGCTTTTGGAATTGATGTGCCTCGCGTTGGAGATTTGGAAAGCATCAAAGGTGGACTGCCTAGCTTTCACAACCCATTTGGTACTGGAACTGGTCTTTATGGCACACCTATGGCGCCGTTTTCCCTAGACACACTCGTTATCATAGCACCTTACGCAGGCATTCTTGCTGCTATTGGATTGATAGAAAGCCTACTTACCCTCAATCTTGTGGGTGATATGACAAATAAACGTGGTGGTGCTAGCCAGGAAAGTATTGCTCAAGGTATTGCAAACACTGTTACAGGTTTTTTTGGTGGCATGGGTGGTTGCGCTATGATCGGGCAATCGATGATCAATGTGAAATCTGGAGGACGCACCCGTCTTGCAGGTATTGCTGCAGCTTTGTTCTTACTTTTGTTCATTGTTGTTGCATCCTCTTGGATTGAACAAATACCGCTAGCCGCTCTCGTGGGTGTTATGTTTATGGTGGTGATTGGCACATTCGCGTGGAATAGCTTTAAAATTATGCGCAAAGTGCCGTTGATGGATGCTTTTGTGATTGTACTTGTGACAGTCGTGACCGTAATGACAGACCTTGCGATAGCGGTTGTTGTTGGCGTGATTGTGTCCGCTTTAGCTTATGCTTGGCAGAACGCCACACGGATCCATGCAAACCGCGCTGTAGAAGCAGATGGCGCCAAGGTGTATAAGATACGTGGCCCATTGTTTTTTGGTTCTTCAGAGGGTTTTTCTGAACTATTCACACCGAATGAGGACCCTGATACGGTTATAGTAGATTTTGTTGATAGCCGGGTTGCTGATCAATCTGCCTTGCAAGCAATTGAAGCCGTAGCCTTGAAGTATGAGGAAGCAGGCAAGCGGATACAATTGCGTCATTTGAGCAAAGATTGTCATTATCTTCTAAGCAAAGCCGGGCACTTGATCGTTGATAGCGATGATGATCCTGATTATGAAATCGCTGTAGATTATGGCGTGCGCACTGGAATTTTAGCTGCGGGGCACTGAAGAATACGCTCAGTTGTTTGGATTATTCATCTGGGCGACTGAGCGAAAATATATTATCCACCACCGAATAATCTTTATAGCCCAAGCGTGACAGAGGTCTGAATTTGGTTACGTCAAACATGCCATCCACGAGGCAATCATCGCGCATGTGTACGCCCGTGACTTCTCCAAACACGGCAAAATTAGCCTCACCGGGCAGTTGGATGATCTGAGTTAGTTTGCATTCTAAACTGGCAGGCGTTCCCGCCACGCGAAACCCTGCTATAGTGTCGCATGCTATGGCTTCCATTCCAGATTTTATAAATTCATCGTCACTTTTTGCAAAAGCAGCGGAGGAAGTGTTCATTGCGTCACGCATAGCGTACTCTACAATATTTACGCAGAATACGCCAGTTTCACGAATGTTACTAACACTGTCTTTAGTGCCCTCTTGGTCATTTTTTGCTCCGGTTGAGGCAAACATGACCTGAGGTGGCACATAGGCTACGGCGTTGAAAAATGAATAGGGCGCTAAGTTGCGGTTTCCAGCGTTGTCTTGCGTGGATATCCAGCCAATTGGACGGGGTGTTACGATGGCATTGAATGGATTGTGCGGTAGGCCATGACCATCGTCGGGGCGGTAAAACATTTGCTCTCCTCTTTGTTTGCGCAGATATTAGCTGCGTGCTAGGGCAGTTGCAAAAGGAAAGAAGGGCAGGGCGGTGTTTCATTTAAACCGCGAGACAGAAGATGATTGGTGGGAAGTTGAAGCGCTTTATGATTTGTGCTTTGCGCCCGGCAGAGAAGCTTTGTCCTCGTATCGCCTTCGCGACGGTGTTGCACCGTTAAGTTCGCTTTCTTACGTAGCTCGTGATTCAGATGGAATATTGGCTGGTGCAATTCGCTATTGGCCCGTTTTAGTTGGGGTAGCACCTGCTTTACTACTTGGACCCATTGCAGTCCATCCTACACGGCAGGGTGAGGGGCTGGGCGCATATTTGATCCATGAAAGTCTTTCAGTGGCACCAGCTTTAGGGTTTAGCCGAGTTATGCTAGTAGGGGATCAACCTTACTATAAACGTTTTGGCTTTAGCTTTTTGTCTGGTGTTCATATGCCGCCGCCGACCAATCCCTTTCGAGTCTTAGGTATGGAGCTTCAGCGTGGCGCTTGGGAGGGGATCACTGGCGATGTGCAGGCTGGCTAACTATTAAGCCGAACCCATTCAACTACTGAGCTGCGCACAGATTGGTGCCCCTCGTCTCTAGCCTTATCAATTACCAACTTAAGTTCATTGAGATCAATGCGTCGGATCAAATGTTTGACAGGACCAATGGAGGCAGGACGCATTGACAGCGTATGTATGCCTAAGGCGGCGAAGCAAGCCGCTTCTAACGGTCTGCCTGCATCCTCACCACAAAAAGACAGTTGAGTGTTGCTCCTACGTGCTCTACCAACAATCTGCTCTAGAAAATTAAGGAAACTGGTATTGAGTGTGTCGTAGCGTTTGCGTACCCGCTCATTTTCTCGGTCAGCAGCAAAAAAGAATTGCTTGAGATCATTCCCACCGATTGATAAAAAATCCACTTCCTCAAAAAATTGATTCGGTGCGAAAGCTAAAGATGGAGTTTCTAACATAGCACCCACATTTATATTCGTGGGCAATGTGTGTCCTAACTTTGTCTCACGGGTCTTTGCGCGCTCCAATTCAGCCTTGGCGCCTTGGAATTCATCATATTGGGCGACAAAGGGGAACATTACTGATAGTTCACGCCCTGAAGTTGCGCGCAATAGAGCCTGAAGCTGCATTCGCAAAATACCTGGTTTATCTAGTCCAACTCTAATGGCGCGCCAGCCCATAGCCGGATTTGGTTCATCCTGTGGAACCATATATGGCAGTACTTTGTCTGAACCAATATCAAGTGTACGAAACACAACCTTACGACCCTCGGCCGCTTCCATTACTCGAGTGTATTGTGCTACCAGTTCAGCCCTTTTTGGCATGTGGTTTTGCGATAAAAATTGCAGTTCGGTACGAAACAGACCTACACCTTCAGCGCCCGAACTTGGCAATGACGGCAGATCAGCCATAAGGCCTGCATTCATCAAAAGTTCTACTACCGTGCCGCATTTGGCTTGAGCAGACTTATCGCGCAGCTCAACATAACGATCAGCCGCTTGGCGCATCATAGCAATTTTGTCTTGAACAGCCCTTTGCACCCCCTCATCAGGGCGCAGGTGCACAGTGCCTTGATCGCCATCTAACATGACAGCATCGCCGTTCAGGGCCTCTGTAATGATTCCTTTGGTATGAACGATTAAGGGAATCGCCAAGGCGCGAGCCACTATCGCCGCATGCGAGCCAACAGAGCCCTCTTCCAGTACAATACCACGTAGATTACGACCATAATCCAATAGTTCTCCGGGACCAATATTACGTGCCACCAAAATAGGATTATTAGGTATTTCTGCGCCTGTATCGCTACCTTGTCCGGTTAGTATTCGTAAAAGTCGGTTGGATAGATCATCCAAATCATGCAAGCGTTCCCTTAGGTAGGCGTCTTTGGATTGTCCGATGCGGGTTCTCGCAGTAGATTGTTCTTTTTCGACTGCCGCTTCGGCTGATAGACCCCGCTGGATGTCTTCTTCCATTCGACGGCGCCAGCCTTTGGAGTGGGCAAAGAGACGGTAGGCTTCCAAAACTTCTAGTTGCTCCGCATCGCCATTGCGGGCATCTGCTAGCATCTGATCTACTGAAACCCGCAAGCGATCCAGAGCGTCTTCCAGACGATTACTTTCAACCTCGGGATCGTCAGCGATTGGATTAGTGACGACAACCCGCGGTTCGTGCAGATAAACGACGCCTTCGGCTACGCCTTCTTGGCAGCTTAACCCTTGAAATGTAGCCGGCTTTTGATGGCGCGCAGATAGGGCATCACCGTCACCAACAAAAGCACCAAGCTCCGTCATTTCGGCTAAGACCATTGCAACGACTTCTAGTGCATAGATTTCATCAGCTGAAAATTCACGGGCTTCTTTGGATTGTACAACCAATACTCCAAGAGAGTCGCCAAGTCTTTGGATTGGTACTCCGAGAAAAGAGGAATATATTTCCTCACCTGTTTCGGGCATGAAGCGAAACCCTTTGGCGGAGGGGGCATCGGCAGTATTAATTATACTGCTAAAGCGTGCCACACGGCCAACAAGCCCCTCGCCAATGCGCATTCGAGTTTGGTGAACTGCTTTGGCGTTTAGCCCTTCAGTGGCACAAAGCTCCAAAGTTTCACTATCGCGGAACAGGTAGATTGAACATACCTGAGAACGCATAGACCCTGCGGTGAGCTGCACTATCTTGTCGAGTCGCGCTTGCCCTGCCGAATCTTCGGCCATTGCATCGCGCAGTGCTCCAAGAAGCTTGCGACTTTCACTCTCTGAGGTTTGGGCCATATAATACGGTGCCCCTAGGCTGCTTTTTCCAATTCAAAAGCATCATGCAGTGTCTGGACTGCCAATTCCATATATTTCCGCTCAATGAGGACAGAAATCTTAATTTCGGAAGTTGTAATTACCTTAATGTTGATACCCTCTGTATGCAGGGCCTGAAACATTTTGGCGGCGACACCGGCGTGGCTACGCATGCCGATACCAACTACGGAGACTTTTGCCACAGCTTCATCAGCCACCAGGTCATGGTAGTTAATTGTACCAACATCCTTGGCCGTTTGCATAACTTTCTCAGCACGCAAAACTTGGTCCGTAGGGCAAGAAAAAGTCATGTCGGTCCGACCATCTTCGCTAATATTTTGAACGATCATGTCTACGTTGACGCCTGCCTCCGAAAGAGGGCCAAAGATTGCAGCGGCGATGCCGGGCCTGTCGGCCACGGAAATTAGAGTCATTTTGGCTTCGTCACGGCTATAAGCCACGCCTGCAACAACATTTGATTCCATTATTTCCTCCTCGGCACATACTAATGTGCCAGCTGTGTCTGATGGGTCTTCGAATGAACTGAGCACTCGCAGGCGCACATTAAACCGCATGGCCAATTCTACCGAGCGGGTTTGCAATACTTTAGCTCCGAGCGAGGCCAGCTCTAGCATTTCTTCAAAGGCGATTTTGTCAAGCTTACGCGCTTTGTCTGAGATTCGAGGGTCTGTGGTGTAGACCCCGTCTACATCTGTATAAATATCACAGCGTTCAGCTGAAAATGCGGCTGCAAAGGCCACCGCTGTAGTATCTGATCCACCGCGGCCCAGGGTGGTGATGCGACCATCGGGGCTTGTTCCCTGAAAGCCTGCTACAACTGCCACACGCATGCCAGTATCAAACTCTGCATCTAAGTTTGCAGTCGGTATATTCTCAATACGCGCACTGGAATGTGCATTAGTGGTTTGCACTGGCACTTGCCAACCCTGCCAGCTGCGCGCTGAAATGTTCATCTCTTGTAAAGTCAACGCCATCAGCCCAGCGGTGATATTTTCGCCAGAGGACACAACCGCATCATATTCGCATGCGTCGTAGAGGGCAGAGGTTTCATTGACCCATCCCACCATTTCATTAGTTTTACCCGACATTGCCGAGACGATCACGATCACATCATAGCCCTTGACCACTTCCCTTTGAACGCGTTCGGCAGCGTTTTGGATGCGGTCTAGGTTAGCAACGGATGTACCGCCAAATTTCATCACCAAACGAGGCATGATAAGTCCAACTTTCTGCAGTTACAGCTATTTATTAGGCTTTCGGAGGGCTGAGAGCAAGGGTTTAGGGCGCTATCTATAAGCAATTAATTGGTTTGACGCTTTGGCATGAAAGGCAGAGGGGCTACGCGAATTCCGTCTTCAATAAGCGCTTTTGCTTCTTCAGGTTTTGCCTCACCATAGATAGAGCGCGCTGGCTGTTCGCCGTCATGCATTGCCCGGGCTTCGGTGGCGAAGTTTAATCCGACATAATCAGAGTTTTTCTCGATTTCATTCTTTAGTTTAGCTAGCCTTTTTTCCACATCGCTAGTTGGGGAGGTCAACGGAGTATCAGTTTCGGTGTGTCCTGTATTTATACTTATCTTTGGACTCATCAGTGATTTCACTATCTGGCTATCGCCACATTCCACACAGCTGAGCAAGTCCGCTGCTGCCAATTTCTCATAGGCTTCGGAAGATTGAAACCAGCTTTCAAAGCTGTGGTCATTGCTACATTTTAGCGAAAAGCGGATCATACCGCAGGCTCCTACTTTTTATTAGTGTCTTAGGGCGTTTACCAACTGTAAAACAAGAGTCTACGTGTACGTGTGAACTTTACTTTCTTAACTATGGGTCAAAAGACTTTAGTAATCTTGCCAAATCTGGCTCAAGTACCTGCTTTGCCGCCGCTTTGCGGCTAAACCATTTGCGCTGCCTCTCAGATTTCTCTGAGTAATCTTCTAAAATGTTTTTCACCTTCAACGCATAGATAGTCACAATACAGGGACAACTTTCGCCATCTTCTACTATTTTTTCATAGCAATAAACCCCCAGTGGCCTTTCTTTTAGCTTTCCGGTAACACCAGCTTCTTCAAAGGCCTCATTGGCTGCACTCTCGCCCGGGGTCATATTGTTTTCTGGCCAACCTTTTGGCAGAATCCAGCGCTTAGTGCGGCGTGACGTGATCAAAAGGATTCGAATTTTGCCATCAGTTATCCGATAGCACAGGGCCCCGAATTGAGAGCGTGCATGGCGTTTCTGCTTCGGTTGAATCGAAAGCGGGAGTTGAGTTGGGTTAGAGCTGCTCATCGTGCGGTGTTGTTTTCATTGTTATTGACTGATTATATCACAGATGAAATGAAAATACAAAAAAGCACTGAAAAATTGGTCCATTCTAGCAATATTTCTCGAAGTCTAACGCGCATTCTTAGGCTTTTTATAGTGGGGCTGGTGTTGGCCAGCACGAGCACGTGCGCGGCGCAAACGTTGGATGTTTACGCTGCGGCCAGTTTAAAATCTGCAATTGATGAAATCGCGGCAAATTTTGCTGCGCAAACAGGGCAGGAGCCGCGTTTGTCTTATGCCGCATCCAGCATTTTGGCTTTACAAATTAAGCATGGCGCGCCGGCGGATGTTTTTGTATCTGCCAACCTCGGGTGGATGCATTATTTGGAGCAATTGGGCGTTCTCCAGAATTCTGCTCAGAATATTGCGTCTAATAGATTGGTTTTTGCCTCGGCCGCACCCATACCTTTGTCGCTTGAACTGCCGGACATCCTTGGGCGTTTGGCTGGTGGGCGCTTAGCTGTGCCTTTGATCTCTTCGGTACCTTTAGGGCTTTATGCGGCTCAGTCATTGCAAAACATGGGCTTTCTGACAGCTCTGACCCCATATTTGGCGCAGCAGGATAATGCGCGCAGCAGTCTGATCTCTGTATTGCGGGGGGAAGTTGCCTTGGGGATTTTATATGCCAGCGATGTGGCCATTGCGCCAGAGGTGTTTGCAGTTGCTGAAATTCCTTTGCAGGCCCATGATCCTGTGACTTATCAGGCCGCTTCCATATCGCCTCGGGGGGCAGAGTTCGTGGATTATCTAACTAAGAAGCAAGCGCAGGCCGTATTTATGAGATATGGGTTTTTGGCGCCATGAGTTGGTTCAGCCTCAGCACGGTTGAATTTCAAGCTCTTACGCTGTCGCTTTGGGTGGCTGGGGCCTCTGTTCTTGTTAGCCTGCCGATTGCAACGGCTGTAGCCTACGTCTTGGCCCGCTGCCAATTCTGGGGGCATAGTCTACTCAACGCATTGGTGCATCTACCATTGGTGCTGCCACCTGTCGTTACTGGGTATCTTTTGTTGCTCGCCTTTGGACGTCACGGGGTATTTGGGCCTGTACTTGAAATATTGGGCCTGCAATTGGCATTTACCGCTGCAGGTGCAGCACTGGCAGCGGCGGTGATGGCATTTCCGTTAATAGTGCGTGCTATCCGCCTGAGTATAGAGTCGCTTGACCCAAAACTGGAAGAGGCTGCCAGAACATTGGGTGCTTCCCCGGTAAGGTTGTTTGTATTTGTTATCCTGCCGCTAATTTTTCCGGGCATATTGGCCGGTGCTGTTGTTGGATTTGCCAAGGCGTTAGGTGAATTTGGTGCAACGATTACCTTCGTATCGAATATTCCTGGTGAAACCCAAACCATCGCTTCGGCAATTTATGCCTTATTGCAGGTCCCAGGCCAAGAGGCCGCACTAGGCCGTATGATTGGATTTTCTATCTTGCTGTCCTTCGGTGCATTGCTGTTGTCTGAGATATTAGCTCGAAGGATGGTGCGCCGATGACTGTAACACTGGACATCCAAATGCGCCGCCATGGTTTTTCGCTCAATGCAAAATTGAATGCACCTGCTGGTGTGAGCGTTATTTTTGGTCCCTCTGGTAGTGGTAAAACTACTCTATTGCGAGCTGTGGCAGGCCTAGACCCAGTGGATCAGGGTCATATCGCCATTGATCATGTTGATATGGCTGGTGTGGCGCCACACCGGCGAGCGGTGGGCTATGTCTTTCAGGAACCGCGTTTATTGCCACATTTGACGGTTTTGGGGAACCTCAAATTTGCGCAGAAGATGGGGCGAGTAGTAGCAGGACAAAGCTTCGACGACGTCACGGATTTGCTGGAACTGCGCACCCTATTACAACGCTATCCCGTGGCGCTATCGGGTGGTGAAGCCCAGCGAGTTGCCTTGGGTCGTGCATTGTTGAGTGCGCCCAAATGCCTTTGTTTGGATGAGCCTCTGTCTGCTCTTGATCATGACTTGAAGCAGCGCATATTGCCCTACCTAGAACGCTTACGCGACCAGACAAAAATCCCAATCCTATATGTTACCCATGATGCTGCGGAAATGGCGCGATTGGCTGATCATATTGTTTTGATGCGGGCAGGTAAGAGCGTTTTATCGGGCCCTGCATCTGAGGTTTTGGCCGATCCTGCGGCTGTACCGTTTTTGGGCATACGCGCGGCTGGCACAGTAATTTTGGGGTGCGTAGAGCCTCCTGATCCCACCACCGGACTTGCGGTCATGAGCTTTGCTGGTGGCCAGCTGATCTTGCCAGAGCTCGTGCAACCTGTAGGGCATAAAGTTCGTATTAGAATATCTGCTCAAGATATTGTTTTAGCTACTGAAATGCCAAATAATCTATCAGCTTTAAATATTCTTCAGGGGGTCATCAGCGATTTCCATCACGGCCAAGGCCCAGGTGTTATGGTACAATTCAGGGTGGGTGAGACACTTTTTTTAGCCCGGGTAACGCAATATTCTGCTGTGAAAATGGGATTAGTTCTGGGACAAACTGTGTTCGCCATCGTCAAAGCAAGCGCGTTTGATCCAGCTGGGATTGGCTCCTGATGAGGCGAGTAGTTCGGCGTAATTGTCTCCGAACTACTTTACTTATTGCGGGTTGAGGTTTTGGCTTTACGCGGCAAAACCTTGGGTTTGGTCGACCAACCCAACTGATCGGCTAACACGCGGCGCTTCACTTCTTCGACCTCACCAGGTTTCAATTCACGTAGCTGAAATGGACCATATGAAATACGAATTAAGCGATTCACAGTGAAGCCAAGAAACTCTATAGCCCTGCGAATCTCGCGATTTTTTCCTTCTTTCAAGCCAATGGTTAGCCAAAAATTGGCGCCAGTTTTACGATCCATCTGGACAGTCATTGGTTGAAATCGTTCTCCTTCAACTGTGATGCCTTGGGTTAGGGGTTCGAATGCGTTTTCTTGTGGATAGCCTTTAATTCGAACTCGGTAGCGTCTAGTCCAACCCGTACTCGGCAGCTCAAGCGTACGCTTCAAGCCGCCGTCATTGGTTAGTAGTAATAAGCCCTCAGAGCTCATGTCCAAGCGCCCCACTGATACCACTCGTGGCAAAGACTCCGGCAAGCTGTCAAATACAGTCTCTCTACCTTTCTCATCGCGAGCACTAGTCACTAAGCCGATCGGCTTGTGATACAGCCAAAGCCTTGGTTCACCAGGTGGCTCAATTGGCTCGCCGTCAAATTCAATTTTGTCGCTTGGATGCACGTTGAGAGCCGGGCTGAAAATCTTCCTGCCGTTTACTTTCACACGCCCCGCCTCGATCAGTTTCTCTGAGTCGCGTCGACTTGCTACGCCGGCGCGCGCTAAAACTTTCGCGATCCGGTCGCCCTTTGGTGTTTCATCTGCCATGCGCTGGGCTTAGACTGTGTTTAATGCAAAGCCAAGCGGGGATGAATGCGTTTTACAAGCCAAATGGATTTAGCCTTAAATGAGGCGCAGCGGGCTGCCTCAGCAGGTGAAGTGCCCGTGGGGGCGGTGATTGTCGATGCGCGTGGTCAGGTTTTGGCTGCAGCAGGCAACCGTACCCGCCGCGATTGTGATCCGACGGCCCATGCAGAGATATTGGCCATTAGGCAGGCTGCAGCTATTTTGGGGCAAGAACGTTTGGCAGGGTGTACTCTTTATGTGACCCTTGAACCTTGTGCGATGTGCGCTGGCGCTTTGGTTCATGCGCGGGTTGCGCGAGTGGTCTATGGAGCTGCTGATCCCAAATCAGGTGGCACGGACCATGGGGCGCGGGTGTTCACGCATCCTCAAAGCCATCACCGGCCTGAAGTGATTAGTGGTATTTCTGACGAGGCCTGTTCTACGCTTTTGGTAGATTTTTTTGCACAACAGCGCAGCAAAGCCTAGGTCAGAAGCTCGAGGCCTTGGCAACATGCAGATCCCAAGTTAATAAGCTTTAAATCTAACTGCAGAAGTGAAGGACCACCTATGTTGATCGACACAAAAATGGCCGCCCGTGTTGCCAAACTTGCCCGGATTAGGGTTGACGCAGCAGACTTACCCGCTTTAGCACAAGAGTTTACGAACATTTTGGGCTTCATTGAGCAGTTGAATGAGGTGAATGTGGAAGGTATTGAACCGATGACTTCTGTAACTCCACAAAGGTTGTTTCGGCGGGAAGACGTTGTGAACGATGGTAATCAACAAGTTGCCGTTCTTTCAAATGCGCCTGATGCACGTGAAGGTTTTTTTGCTGTGCCAATGGTGGTTGAATAATGTCTGATCTGATGAAACTGACTTTGTCAGGTGCGCGTGACGCGTTGCGCGCTGGGCAAACTACTGCGGTTGAATTGACCGAGGCCTCACTCGCTGCTGTTACGGCTTCCAAGCCGCTGAATGCATTTGTACATGACACATCTGAGATAGCGCGGGCCCAGGCCGTCGCTGCCGATATTCGTATCCAAGCTGGCGGTGCGCCGGATATGTGTGGTCTGCCTATTGGTATGAAAGATCTTTTTTGTACCAAAGGCGTCACAACCCAAGCTGCTAGTGCTATTTTAAAAGGGTTCATACCAGAATACGAATCGACCGTGTCCAAAAAACTATTTGATGCAGGCGCTGTCATGGTTGGTAAATTGAACATGGATGAATTTGCCATGGGCTCTTCCAATGAAACCTCGACCTATGGCAATGCTGTTAACCCTTGGAAAGTTGATGATCGTGAACTGGCGCCGGGTGGCTCTTCCGGTGGGTCCGCGGCCGCGGTCGCTGCTGAGACCTGTCTCGCGGCCACCGGCACAGACACGGGTGGCTCTATTCGTCAGCCGGCTGCCTTTACCGGCATCACTGGTATTAAACCCACATATGGGCGGTGCTCTCGTTGGGGAATTGTGGCATTTGCATCATCGCTTGATCAAGCGGGCCCAATCACCAAAGATGTACGTGACTCTGCTATTATGTTGGAAGCAATGTGTGGGTTTGATCCCAAAGACAGTACATCTATGAATATGTCTGTACCTAATTTTGAAGCTGCTTTGACGGGTGATGTCCGAGGTAAAACTATCGGTATTCCAAAGGAGTACCGTGTTGATGGCATGCCTGACACTTTGGAACATCTATGGTCTGAAGGCACAGCGATGTTGCGTGATGCGGGTGCTATTGTGAAAGATATCAGTCTGCCACACACAAAATATGCCTTACCGGCCTATTACGTGATTGCGCCAGCTGAGGCATCCTCGAACCTAGCGCGCTATGATGGCGTGCGTTTTGGCCATCGAGCCAAGCTTGCAGCTGGAGATGGCATCACTGAAATGTATGAAAAGACGCGCGCAGAAGGCTTCGGCGCCGAAGTTCAGCGCCGGGTTATGGTAGGAACTTATGTACTATCTGCTGGATTTTACGATGCCTATTATAACCGTGCGCGTCGGGTGCGGGCTTTGATCAAAAAAGATTTTGATGATGTGTTTAGTGCTGGCGTTGATGCTATCTTAACTCCTTCGACCCCTTCAGCTGCCTTTGGCTTGGGTGAGATGGTGGATGCAGACCCAGTACAAATGTACTTGTTTGATGTTTTTACTGTCACAGTCAATTTAGCAGGGCTTCCGGCCATATCTGTGCCAGCTGGGCTTGATTCCAAAGGTTTGCCTTTGGGGCTGCAATTGATTGGTAGGCCTTGGGAGGAGGGCGATCTTCTAAACACGGCCTTTGCGTTGGAAAAAGCTTTGAAATTCAATTCTAAACCCAACCAGTGGTGGCTTTAAAACTTATCAATTTTTAAATTGTGGATTTGTAGATTTGTAGATTTTTACGTTACAATAATAATAGTGTGGCTGGAACTTTTACTTACACTTTCGTCTGGGATGTCAATAATGGGGAAGTCGATGAAGTACTTTGTAATTATGGCCATAGGACTGACTTTGACTGCCTGTCAAAGTACGATGCCTAATGATGTAATACTTGCTGGGTACAATGACCCAAAAGA
>Ga0308009_10000422_pt1 | contig 31788 bp, 33 predicted proteins | sample Neamet127_FD_203134 | JGI IMG/M metagenome (GOLD analysis project Ga0308009, IMG submission 203134) | Marine microbial communities from water near the shore, Antarctic Ocean - #127 | ecosystem: Environmental > Aquatic > Marine > Unclassified | place: Southern Ocean | collected 2014-07-24
TAATACATCTTTTTTTAGTAATTCAGTTACAGAAAGTCCAGGAGAATTATATAAAAATCTAAGACCTATACTGTATTTTTTTTCTGCATCTTCCATGAACTTATTTAATTTCTTTGCTCCGTTTTCTTCATAGCTATCAAATAAATTACATATTTCATTCCAATTAGCAGGAAGAATCATTTCTGAATTATCAAATACAATTTTAAATCCAGGATCTAATTTTATTAGTTCGTAAAAGTCCTTTGTTTTATAATTAAAACTATTAAAGAAATTATCAAAAATTTCAGGCATCCAATACCAGCTTGGTCCCATATCAAATGTGTATCCTTCAGCTTTAAAATTTCTAGCTCTACCACCAATTTGCTTATTTTTTTCCACAACAGTAACTTCAAAACCTTCTTTTGAAAGATATGCTGCTGAACTTAACCCAGCAAAACCACTACCTATTACTACAACTTTTAATTTTTTTAAATCACCCATTAATTTAGTATAGTTATTCTTTTGCAAACCTATACAAAATTTCTATATTACCAGTAAAAAATGTATAGATAATTTATTATAATTCTATACATTTTTGTAATTTAGCCAAAAATTAAAACAATGGGAAATTATAGTATTGATCAGTTTTCAAGTATTACAGGCATTACAAAATTTGTTTTAAGAACATGGGAAAATCGTTATGATTATTTAAAAGCCAATAGATCTAAAACAAATATCAGAATTTATACTGACGATATGATTGTTAGAGCCTTAAATACTAACTATTTATTGGCAAATGGATATAAGATTTCTAAGATTTCTAAGATATCGGATATTCAGTTAATTAAAATAGTTGATGAAATAAAGGTTAAACAGATTAAAGGTAAGGAGAATTATTATATTAATCAAATAATTATCTCAACACTAGAATTTAGTACATATAAATTTAATAAGGTGTTTGAAGAAGGGATTTTAGATTTTGGAATACTTGATTTTTATAAAAAAGTAATTTTAACTACTCTAGATAGGATTGGTATTCTCTGGTTGACAAATAGGATAGCTCCTTCTCAAGAACATTTTCTTTCTGAAAATATCAAGCTAAAGATTGCTAGTGCTACAGATATTTATCTAAATCAAGATAATAAAAAAGAGACATGGTTATTATTTCTTCCTGACAATGAATTTCATGAAATAGGTCTTTTATTTACTAGATTGTTATTAGTAAAAAATGGTTTTAATGTAATATATCTAGGATCAAATCTCCCTTATGAGTCGTTAAATCAAGTAAAGGAAAAAATAAAAATTGATAATACATTAATGTTCTCAGTTGCAAATTCTTCAATAATTAATATAAATTCTACTATTGAATATCTCGAATCGAATTTTCAATCTGCAAATAAATATATTATCTCAAAGGTAATTACCACTAAGATGATTGCCAAAAAAAGCAATATAAATATTCTTAGAGATGTAAATAGTTTTATTAATATTATTTCAAAGTAATTATATGTACTATCAAATTAAAAAAGAACAAGTAATAAATTGTAAGATAGATGAGTTATGGAATTTTGTTACTTCTCCTAAAAATTTAGAGCTTATCACTCCAAATGAAATGAAATTTGAGGTTAACTCAGGTAATCAAGATGAAAAAATTTATTCGGGTATGATTATTACTTACAAAGTTTCACCATTATTAAATTTAAAAATGAATTGGGTTACTGAGATTACTCAAGTTAAAAAAAATCATTTGTTTGTTGATGAACAAAGACTTGGCCCTTATAAGCTTTGGCATCATCAACATATTTTTGAGGATAAAGGTGAATATGTTGTTATGAAAGATATTGTCACTTACGTTCCTCCATTTGGATTTTTAGGAACTATTGCAAATTATTTTCTTATAAAGAAAAAATTAAAATATATTTTCGATTATAGGTTTGATATAATGGATAAAATGTTTAATAAATAAGTTAATATGAATGAGATAGTTCTTATTACTGGAGCAGGCGGCACTTTAGCAAAATCTGTTGCTAAAAAGTTACAAAATGAAGGTTTTGAAGTTTTATTTTATACTTCAAATATTAATATTGTTAATGATAAAAATATATTTTATTGGGATGTTGAAAACAAAATTTTTGATAAAGTTCCTTTGGATAGATGTTCTCATATTATTCATCTTTCAGGCTATAGTATAATTAACAAATGGACTGAAAATAATAAAAAAAAGATGTATTCAAGTAGGGTTGATGCTGCTAACTTACTATTTGATTATTGTAAAGAAAAAGAAATCAATATTAAAACTTTTATTAGTGCTTCAGCTATAGGGTATTATGGTTTTAATTCTATCGGTTTAAAAAATGAAAACGATTTGCCATCTAAAGATTGGTTGTCACAATTAGCTGTTGATTGGGAAAAATCTGCAATAGCTTTTGAAGGAATTAATTCTCGTGTTATTCAATTGAGAATTTCTTTGATATTAAATAAGTCAACAGGATTTCTTAAGCCTATTATTTTATCAATGAAGTTAGGCATTGCACCAATTTTAGGAAGTAGAAAACAATCATTTGAATGGATACATTTAGAAGATTTAGCGAGTTTTATTCTCTTTTCATTAAAAAATGAAAATGTTAACGGAGCTTATAATCTTGCTACTGATAAGAAGACTAATCAAGAAGATTTTCTAAATATTATTAAAAATAAATATTTTAAATACTCTCTTCTTTTAAAGATACCTAATTTTGCACTGAAATTATTACTTGGTCAAAGAATAAAAATTGTTTCATCTGATATAGCTGTTTCTGTAGATAAATTAAAGTCAACCGGCTTTAATTTTAAATATCCAACTCTTGATATGGCGATTAATAAAGAATTTAGCAAATAAAATATTAAAATTATATGTACATACTTAATAACCTAACAATAACAATATTAACTTTTTTAGTTATGGAATGTGTTACTTGGTTTACCCATAAATATGTTATGCATGGTTTTCTTTGGGTGTTGCACAAGGATCATCATCAACCCCGTTATAACAGTATCTTTGAGAAAAATGATACTTTTTTTCTAGTCTTTGCCATTCCTAGTATTATGCTTTTTTATCATGGTACATTTCCAGCTTTAAACAATTTATTTTTTATTGGTTTAGGTATTTTGTTCTACGGTATTGCCTATTTCCTTGTTCATGATGTATTTATACATCAAAGATTTAGATGGTTTAAAAAAACGAAATCTCAATACTTACTTTCATTAAGAAAGGGTCATAAAGTTCATCATAAGTATTTAGATAAATATGATGGTGAAAGTTTTGGTATGCTTGTTGTCCCTTTTAAATACTTTAGAGAGCAATACAAAAAATGAAACAGTACTTATATTTATTGATAAATATTGGGTGTATAATTATCCCATTTATTTTTAGTTTTTTATTAAAACATAAGTTTTATAAGGAGTGGAGATATTTTATTCCTGCAAATTTTGTTATAGCTTTTTTATTTATTGTCTGGGATCATTTTTTTGTAGAATTAGGGATATGGGGTTTCAGATCAGAATATTTAACTGGATTATTTATTACTCATAATATTCCACTTGAGGAAGGTTTGTTTTTTATCTGTATTCCTTATGCATGTGTATTCACCTATTTTGTGATACGCGAATATTATCCTAAAATTAATTTGATTTATAAATCAAGAATTACTATTTCTATTTTAATTATTTTATCATCAATTTTATTTATATCTAATATTGATAAAATGTATACAGCTTACACTTTTGGATTATTATCCATTGTGCTTTTATTTTGTTTATATAGAAAGATTAACTTACTCACAATTACAATTTCATTCATTAGTATTTTGCCTTTTATGTTTCTTAGTAATGGGCTACTTACTGGAATGTTTATTGAAAATGAAGTGGTCTGGTACAATGACGTACAAAACGTAGGATTCAGAATATTTACAATACCGATTGAAGATTTTTTTTATGGATACCTATTGATATTATTAAATGTGTTACTTTATGAAGCATTTAAAAATTTCAATTTTCCAAACTTTATAAAAAGTTAGTTATTTAAAATATTTATTTAGTTCAGCTCTAACTTTACTTACTTTAGGTGAAATTACTATTTCACAGTATGGCTGAGATGAATTTTCTTTAAAATAGTTTTGATGTAATTCTTCAGCATAATAAAAATTGGAATATTCTTTTATTTCTGTAATTATTCTGCCGTCATATTTTTCTTTGTTAATTTTATTTTTAGCAGTATTGATTATTGCTTTTTCTTCATTATTATTATAAAGTATTATTGATCTGTAATGTGCTCCATGATCATTGCCTTGTCTGTTTAAGGTTGTAGGGTCATGGTAATAAAAGAAAATCTCAACTAGTTCATTTAGTTTTATAATATTTTCATCATATGTAATTTTACAAACCTCAGCATGACTAGTTAAGCCTTTAGATACTTCTTTGTAAGATGGGTCTTTTATCTTTCCTCCTGAATATCCGCTTATTACAGTTTCTACGCCTTTAACCTGCTCAAATACAGCTTCAGTACACCAAAAGCATCCCCCTCCTAAATAGATGTTCTTTAAAGTTGATATTTTTTCGTTATTTTTTGTATCCATATTTATTGTGACAATTATTTCATTTTTACGATTTGTAAACTCAAAAGGAGAATTATATACTAATACTTCAAAATCATTTTTGTGACTATAGTTATATTTTAGTAACATTTTTTTTAGTTCATTTATCTTTTTATTTTCAATAGAGTTATTCGTATATCCAGAGTATTTAATGCAAGCCTTTAAAGTTCCTGGTTCAGTGTATATGTTTATTTCTTCATTATTTGGTAATGGTAAATTTTCAAGGTTATATTTTTTTGGCATTAAAAAAGCCATCTCGTAATTATTATGCAATTTTATAACTACAGGAGATGTCATACTTATTTTTTCGTTATTAGTATTATCACCAAAAATAAATCCTGCTACTTTTCTAAATGAGTTGTTTCTTTCCTTTTCATTTTTTGGTGTATAGCTTGCATAAATTGTGCTTTTATATTGTCTGATTTCAATATTTTCAATCTTTTTAATTAGTGTGTAATTTTTGTATGCATCCACAGAAAAAAGGTTTTTTGCAAAAAAAAGTAGTAATATTATTATAGATACTATTGTAAGTGTTTTCATTTTTCTATTCATTAATTTTTTCCCAAATATCATTTGCTGATAATTTGAATGAGCCTATATATTTCATTTCCCACTCGTTTGGTTCTATTATACTTAGGAATGTAATGTTTTTATTATTGTATAAGTGATATACATTACCTGCAATAGGAGTGAAGTTATGATCTGAGTTATATATTACCTCATTCCATTTTAACTTAGTTAACAAACTTGTATATTCTGTATTAAGCTCATCAAATTTTGCTTTTAAATGTTTAAATGCAAAGTTATCTTTCTTTAATACTGAGCTGTCAAATGCAGGGCTTCCTAAATCTGTTGGATAATTTTTTTTATAAGAATCATATTCCTGTGATTGGATATCAAATACAACATTGTCTGGTTTTTTCATGATCATAATTTATGCAATATTAATTAATAATTCTGTTTTGTATATCTTTTTTTATAATTAATTATACATTTTAATATATTTGTATAGTTATTTAATAAAAAACCTATACATTTGCAAAGTCAAATCATTAAAATAAAGTGTATGAGCAATTACAGATTACTTAAGAAAAAGAAGGCAGAAAAAATTTTAGAAAAAATTAAGAATAATTCTCCAAGTATTATCTTTAAAACCAAAACTATGACTGTTACTTTAAAAACAAAAGAACAATTAAAAAAATGGCTTGATTTGCATCCAACTGGTGAATATACATTTGCCACAGAAATATAATTACTATTTAATAAAACTATAATAAATCTTTTTAACTAAACTAAACTAAACCAAAATGAAAACAAACAAACTATTTATGTTGCTTTTAACTTGCTTTTTTGCAAGCTCTTTAAGCGCAACAATTCACACAATTAATGCAGGGTCCTATTATTACGCTCCAACAATTCTTTTAATAAACCAGGGGGATACTATTCAATGGGTTAATGATGGTGGAAATCATGATGTTAATGCTGATATAAATTCTCAGACAGGATCAAGTTTTAATAATCCTGTAAGCTTCCAGTCTAATACTACTAATGTTCCGGGAGCAATAATTTATACTCATTTCTTTACGATTCCAGGAACATATAATTACGACTGCTCAGTAGGTTCCCATGCTGCTGCTGGTATGATTGGTACTATTGTAGTTGGTAGTTTAAATAATTCAATTTATGATATAGTTTCAAATTCAGCTGACCATACAACATTGAAGGTTGCTATTGATGCTTGTGCTTTGAATGGTGTTTTATCAGATCCAGGATCACTAACATTATTTGCTCCAACTGATGCTGCATTTAATTTATTGCCAGCTGGTACAGTTGCAGCCTTACTAGCTGACATTCCACAATTAACAGATATTCTCAAGCACCATGTTGTGGGAGCTAGCGTAATGTCAGGAATGTTATCAAATAATCAAGTAGTTACAACATTACTAGGAACAGATGTAACAGTAACAATTACTGGTGGAAATGTTTATATTGATAATGCAATGGTAACTGTAGCCGATATTGTAGCTGACAATGGTGTTGTACATGTTATTGATGCTGTTTTATTGCCTCCAACACCACCCAATTCAATTTATGATATAGTTTCAAATTCAGCTGACCATACAACATTGAAGGTTGCTATTGATGCTTGTGCTTTGAATGGTGTTTTATCAGATCCAGGATCACTAACATTATTTGCTCCAACTGATGCTGCATTTAATTTATTGCCAGCTGGTACAGTTGCAGCCTTACTAGCTGACATTCCACAATTAACAGATATTCTCAAGCACCATGTTGTGGGAGCTAGCGTAATGTCAGGAATGTTATCAAATAATCAAGTAGTTACAACATTACTAGGAACAGATGTAACAGTAACAATTACTGGTGGAAATGTTTATATTGATAATGCAATGGTAACTGTAGCCGATATTGTAGCTGACAATGGTGTTGTACATGTTATTGATGCTGTTTTACTTCCAACAACAACAGATATTATTGATTACAATAATTTAGAAAAAACATATTTATACTCTATCAATATATTAGGAGAAAAAGTAAGCAATAACTTAAAAAACCAAATAATCTTTAATGTATTTAAAGATGGTTCAGTAGAAAAAGTGTTTAACAAATAATAGTTAAATTAATTTTTATGAAGGAGTCTAATTAATAATTAGGCTCCTTCTTGTTTAAAAGATAATTATGAAAAATATTTTATTAGTAGGAGCCAGTAGCAAAGTGTCAATAGATTTAATTGAAAAATATAGTTCTAACTATAATTTTATTAGCTTAAGTCGTAACGATAATTATTCTGATTATTTAAAATTTGATATTTTAGATACTCTAACATTTCCAGATATAGATAATTTAGATGGAATTATTTATTTTCCTGGAAATATAAATTTAAAACCATTTAAGAGAATAAAAGTTGATGATTTTAATGAAGACTATAATATAAATGTTGTTGGATTGCTGAATGTTTTGAAATTTTATGAAAAAAAATTAAATAAAAATTCATCTATTGTAATGTTTAGCTCAATTGCTGCAAAGGTTGGAATGCCATTTCACAGCTCTATAGCAATGTGTAAAGCAGCTATTTTGTCATTAAGTAGAACACTAGCGGCTGAATGGTCTCCAAAAATACGACTAAACACTATTTCACCTTCACTTTTTAATAGTACAATGTCGCAAAATTTTTTAAAGGATGAGAGTATGGTTGAAAGAATGTCAAATAAACACCCTCTTAACAGAGTCGGATCTGTTTCGGATATTTCTTCAATGGTTAATTTTTTAATTTCTGATGATTCAAGCTGGATAACAGGTCAAGATTTTAGTGTTGACGGGGGTCTGTCAACAATTGTTAAGTGATAAAATTCATATGGAAATATAAGTACCTTTTACTTTCGTTAATATTATCAATGTTAGTATTCTCACTAACTAATGTAAGTGGTTTAAAAATTTTTTATGATAGTGAACGAATAATTGAATTATCGAACGAGAGTAAGGATATTATTGATAAATCTTTAGATGATAAAAATCTAATTTTGCTAGCTGTTGAATTTAATGATTCAATCAAATATCAAGATATATTAGATTTATCAATTATTTCAAATAATATTTCAAAAGATAAAAATACAGCTTCTGTTAGAAGTATATTTAATGAGAGGGTCTTGATTAAAAAAAGTGTTATTCCATTTGCACTTAAAATTTTAAAAATTGATAATTTTAATGATTATGAATCCTCAATAATTAAAATTAGAAAGTATGGAACTAAGTATGCAACAAAAGACCTCAGCTCATTTTTATTTATTATTAAAACGAAGAGTCTAGAAACTGATTCGCAAAAAAGATTATATCTAGATAAATTAGCGGAAGAATTTTCTAAAAATAAATTAAAGGTATACATCACTGGTCAGACTAAGTCTGAGATTTACATGCAGGATAATGTGACTAAAGAGTTGATGTTGTTTATTATCTTAAGTAGTATTTTATGTAGTTTAGTTTTATATTTTTATTTAAATAATTTTAAATTAGTATTAATAAATTTCATATCAGTTTGTATCTCATTAATTCTTTCTTTTACTCTTTCTAATAAGTTATTTGGGGGTATTGAATTAGTAATGATTCTTATCCCAGCCATAGTTTTCATTATTACTATTTCGGATTTTATGCATTTATTGAATTCTGATAAATTATATAAAAATAAATTTAGATCCTTTAAATATCAATTAGAGAAGATAGGTATGCCAGTTTTTATTACTTCCTTAACAACTGCTATAGGTTTCTTAAGTTTTATGTTCTCATCATTAGTTCCTTTGTTTAGGTTCGGTGTAATTACTACTATTACAATTTTCATATCTCTTATTGTAATCGTAGTTTTATATTCATTCATTATTGAATTTAATATTAATAAAAGTATTAGAAGCAATAAATTTTTAGACGATTTAATATTATCATTTATTAATATTAAAAAACCCCAGTTTTATATACTATTAGCATCATTTATATTCCTTTCATCTTTAGCTTTTACTAATTTTAGAGTTGATAATTTCCTTACTGATGAGATTAATAAAAAGTCTAACCTATACAAGGATATTAGTTTTTTTGATAAAGAATTTGGTGGTATAAAGCCAGTTACTTTTATTATTAATGATAATCCATCAAGAGATGATTTAGATTCTCTAGAAAAAATAATACTTAGTCATAATTTAGTCATTGATTTTTCTTCAGATTTTTTGTCAAAGAAAATTAGCCGAAATTCGAACACTAATCAGTACACAATCAAGGCGAGAATGCAAGATATTGGCTCAAGTAAATCAAAGATTATTTTTGATGATATACTAATAAAATCTAAAGACTTGCAATTAGATTTAGAGATTGCTGGCGTTGGATTTCTCTTTGATAAAATCAGTAATAAAATGACTTTTGAAATTATATTTGGTTTATTACTTGCAATCATAATAATTGGAATAGTGTTTGTGTCACTAAATAACTTTAATTGGTACTATTTCCCAATTTCCTTAATTCCTAATATTCTTCCATTACTCACTACTATAGGTATCCTCTCAGTTTTTGGTTTTTACTTTAGTCTTTCTAATGCATTTATACTAGCTATTGTTTTTGGTTTGATTGTTGATGATTCAATACATATTATTAATGCCTATAGTATGTCTAGGAATAGAGGTTTGACTATACAAGAATCAATTTCTCATTGTCAAACCTATACTTACAAGGCCGTTATTAAAACTTCTGTCGTCATTATTTTCACCTTATTTCCACTTTTGTTTTCTGAATTTAAATCCATAAGTCAATTGTCAATAATTACCATTATAGCAGCTGTTATAGCATTAATATTTGATATCATTTATCTGCCTAAAATGCTTGTTAAATACATAAATTAATATGAAGTTAGTAGTTGTTAATGATAAAATGCAAAATGATTTTCATTATTTTCTTACTGAAAAACAGGGCGTTAATTTTCATCCTGATTTTAAGCCAGAGCTTAATCCGAAACAGATGTTGGACTTAGGAATATTTGGAGGGAAATATATGACTGATTGCATTAATGAATTCCCAAAAAACTGGTTTGAAAATGCAATTCTATCCAAAAAAAATAAAAATGTCAATCTAAATTATTTTAAAATAGATGCTTCTATGCCTTTATCTCATTGGCAAGAAAAGGGTTGGATTTATGATGATGACCCTAGAGGATGGTTTCAGTGGTATTGCAGGTATTTTATGGGCAGAAGGTTAGCAGTGGAGGATTTGCGTCAAATTAAAAGATGGAAATCAATGGTTAGACACTTAGGAGCCATAAAGAAAAACTGTACTGCTGGAGATTTATCTTGCAGAAAAAAACAAAGACAAGCTTTATTACATTGGGCTTATGATACAAGAAATATTTAATCAAGTCACTAAATTAGTTTAACTAAATATTATTATAAATGCATTATACTGAATCGGAAATTAAGGAATTAAATAGTATTACAAGGTTAAAGCTAATGAATTCTATTACGGGTATCAAATCTGCTAATTTGATTGGTACTATAAGTGAAAAAGGTTGTACAAACTTGGCCATATTCAGTTCAGTTGTCCATTTAGGAAGCAACCCAGCACTTATTGGTTTTGTAATGCGTCCAAATAAAGATGTAAAACGGGATACCTTAGATAATATATTAGAAACTAAACAATTTACAATTAATCATGTCCATTCTACTTTTATTGAAAAGGCTCACTATACATCACTTAGTTTTAACCATGATCAATCAGAGTTTGATTATTGTAATTTAGAAAGTTTTTATATTGATAATTATCTTCCTCCTTTTGTAAAAGAAAGTAAAGTAAAGTTAGGACTTAAATTAAATGAGATTATTCCAATTAAAAGTAACGGTTGTAAATTTATCATTGGTGAAGTGGAACATATTTTGATAGATGATAGTATTGATTTCATGACTAAAGGTGCTTTAAACCTTGAGTTGAGTAGTTCAGTAGGTGTAGGGGGTTTAAATTCCTATTATACTATGAATAAAATAACTGAGTTACCTTTTCCAAGATTAAGTACTACCCCAGCATCTGATATGAATGAATTTTGGAAAAGGAAAATTTGATATTTACAAGCAATAGAAATTTAAGAATTAAAAATTAATTAAGTAACTTTACGTCATGAAAAAACTATTACTAGTATTACTTTGCTTCCCTATCTTTGGGTTTGGGCAACAAACATTTAATTTTATGCATAATGGATTAAATAGAGAATATATATATTATGCTCCAGTAAATCTACCAGTTGATGCTCCTCTAGTTTTTGTTGCTCACGGTTTTACAGGTTCAGCTCAGGGCATTATGAATTATTGCGGAATGAATACAATTGCAGATCAAAATAATTTTGCAGTTTGTTATCCACAAGGAACAACAGATTCTAACGGAGATAATTTTTGGAATGTGGGTTATAATTTTCATTCTGGCGTTACTGTTGATGATGTAGATTTTATAGTTTCTTTAGCATCCTACTTGCAATCTACATATCAGTTAAATTCAATAAATACTTTTTTTACTGGCATGTCAAATGGAGGTGAGTTATCATATTTATTGGCTTGTGAAGGACCTAACGTGTTTAGAGCATTTTCTCCAGTAGCAGGAACAATATTTCCAAATGGTTTAAGTAACAATATTTGTAGTCCAATAGTACCTGTCTCTATATTTGAGACTCATGGAAGAAATGATAATGTCACCCTAATAGAAGGAGATCCTTTTGATCAATACTGGGGCCCATATCTTTCTATAGATACAATAATTAACTTTTGGGTAGCACAAAATTCTTTAACAAATCTTGTTGTTGATACATTTCCTAATCTTAATAATAATAATAAAATCACTATAAGTTATAAGTATAGTGATCCAAGTACTAATAATGAAGTATGGTTGTATACTCATAAAAGTGGACATAATTGGGGAGATGATGGTGACATGGTAATCGAACAAGAAATATGGGACTTTTTTAGTCAGATGTCTTTTACTCCAGAAGCTTTGTGTGATTCTATTAATATTAATAATATAAGTTTGAATGCTTCAGTAAATCCAAATTTGATTGCTTTTGAATTAGAAACTTATTTTACATCTTCACAATGGCTGGGTTATGCGGGCTTTATTTTATTAGATACTAATGGAGACACTATCGCTTTTGAAAATATTAATACTGCATCAAATGTATTCGGTATAGGAGCTATGATAACAGAGAACAGAACACTTGATTTAATACAAACTATTAATTTTCCTTTTACTGGATCATTACATTTAATTGAAGGTTATTTTTCTGGTAATGGCACTACTGAATGTATTTTTCCATTTAGTATAGATGTCACTGGATATGAAGAATTGTATAGCATTAAAAAACTGTTAGAAATAAAAGATGTACTAGGCAGAGAAATAAAAGAAAATACAAGACAAAATAATCAACCCCTGTTTTACATTTATGATGATGGGACGGTTGAAAAGAAGTTAATTATTGAATAAACAGAAAGCCCACTCAAGAGTGGTTTTTTTTGTGGGCCTTACGTTACTAATTCCGAACTTTTTCGTAAATTATTATTAATAATTAAAACAAATAATAACCATATAGTTATATTTGTTCAAAGTTATATTATGAACACATTTGAAATTAAATATGAAGGAGATTTAAGAACAACTGCTACTCATTTAGATTCTGGATCTGAAATAAGTACGGATGCTCCAAAAGACAATCATGGACTAGGAGAAACCTTTTCGCCAACAGATATGGTGTGTTCTGCTTTAGCAAGTTGCATCTTAACTATTATGGCAATTGCTGTTGAGAAAAATGATATTGAGATCAAAGGTACTAAAGCAATTGTTAAAAAAACAATGGGAAATAATCCTAGGAGAATTGTTAAAATTGAAATTGATTTAACTTTCCCAAACGAATACGATTCTAAAACTAGAACTATTTTAGAAAGAGCTGCTCATAATTGTCCAGTACATCATACCTTATCAGAAAGAGTAGAAAAAAATATTTCATTTAAGTATTTAAGTTTAGCATAGACCACATACCAATGCATAGATTGTTACACTTTTAACAATTATCCTTAAAAATAAAAACCCACTCAAATGAGTGGGGTTCTTTTTGGTGGCCTCTTGGTCCTAATTTCGAACTTTTTATTAAAACTCAATTAATAACCCAATACTAGGTAGAAGGGTGCCCGAATTATTAATGATTTCATATAATGGATAGCTATCTGAATTTTCACCAGTACCATCTACTAAAGGCCCTAAATTTGGATCTATTCCATACTGAGATGGTAATTGACCTTGTGAATTTAAAACATTTTCAATATCGATATAAGCATTTAAACTCCAAGATTTAAAGAACCATTTCTTATCAATTCTAATATCAAGTACATGCAGGCCATTCAACCGTTGGGTATTTAATAAATTATAATCTAACACACCTCTTTGATTAATATCCCAAATACTTTTATTACTTGAGTTAATTAGATCAATAGGAGTGTAAGGTGATCCTCCAGAATAACGATACTTAATACCTAGCTCAATGTTATTCTTAAACTTTTTACCTGCTGTAATATTTAAGATAAATCTATTATCCCAAGAAGATGAAATAAGTTGTCCTTTTTTATCTTCAAATCTACTACGATAATAGGTTGCTGATAATATACCGTAAATACTTGAATTCATTTTTTGTTGTGCTAAAAGCTCTACTCCATAACTATGACCTTTTGATATAGACGATATATTCTCATTACCAATTACACCAAAATCATCTCCTAAATTTGCCAATGATATACTATCAAGTATTGAGAATGGATAATTATTATAACTCTTATAAAATGACTCTAAAGTAATTTTACTGTAACTAGAAGGGTTGTATTCAATTCCTATAACTGCATGCTCACAAGAAATATACTCAGCATCTTTATTAAGATAATTGCCATTATTTTCAAATCCTAATATGGTATAGGAAGGTAATTGATGAAATCGTCCGATATTACCATTAATGCTTGTTTTACTATTAAGATTATAAGCTAATGATAATCTTGGAGAAAGATTAGGAGAAGTTGCACTTTCAGTAAATGAATTTCCATCTATTCTTAAACCAAATGAGGAAGTAAGTGTGTTAGCAAAATATGTTTTACTAATTTGTGTAAAAAACCCATATTTTATGAAATGTAAATTTGAATTATTAATACCAGTAATAATACTATCTTGAATAGTAAATTTCTGAGTTGTATTATTTGTATATGTAGCATCCTCAAGATTAGTTCCAATATTAATTGAATAATTATTTTTCTCAAAATTATATTCTAAGCGTGTTTTGTTTTCAATTTCTTCAGATTTATAATCGAGAATCTTTTGTGAATTCTCATCAGCAAAATCTAAATATTTTATAGTTGTATTGTTAAGATGATTTCTACTCATCACAAAAAAGAGGTTGGAGTTACTAAAGAAATGTCTCCAAGTACCTCCAAAGGTATAATTCCATTGCTTATTTATAACTAAATTATTTAGATTATAATTATTCAGTGAAATTTGCATTGAATCTTCTTCTCCTTCATTAATCTCTTTATTAAGTGTAAAATCATCAATTGTAGCTATTCCAAGAAAATTAATCTGATTCTTTTTATTCGGTTTATAAGTATATTTAAACTGCATATCGTTATATGTTGGTAAAAAAGGTAATTTTAATGCTTTGAATAAAAATTGTAAGTATGATCTTCTAAGCGATAACAAGAGAGTAGATTTTTTTGATAACGGTGTATTTAATGTGAGCCCAGCATCACTGGAACCTAGAGCAAATGAACCACTTATTTCTTCATCATTTCCTTCAATTAGCTTTAACTCCATCACAGAACTAAGTGCATTGCCTCTGTTAGCAGGGAAGGATCCAGTATAAAAATCAACTTCTCTAATAAAATTAACATTTAAAATACCTACTGGACCTCCTGATGATCCTTGAGTTGTAAAATGATTAATGGTTGGTATTTCAATTCCATCTAAGAAAAATTTATTTTCAGATGGTGAACCTCCTCTAACAATAATATCGTTTCGGAAACCTGAAGATGTAGCTACTCCAGGTAAATTTGCTACTACTTTAGAGATATCTCTATTTCCTCCTGCACTTTTAGAAATCTCAGAAGCATTAATAGTTCGTAAGCTTACAGGGCTAGCTTTTGTTTTATTAAAAGTATTCCCTTTAACTTTTACTTCACCCAGAATTTCTGAATTTTCTCTCAGAAAAAAATTAAGTCTGAGGTTCTTGTTAGAACTTACCATTATTTCTGATTGTATATCAGTGTCGTAACCAATATAACTACATTTAAAATTATAAGCTCCAGGTGGTAACTCTAAAATTTCATAGTTTCCATTTATATCAGAAGTAGTACCAATCATAGTTCCTTCAATAATAATATTTGCAAATGGTATCGGCTCGTTATTTAGAGCATTGGTTATTGCACCATAAACTTTTACACTTTGAGATGATATAGTATTAGATAATGCGCTAAAGCTTATCAATAGAATAATGGCTCTTATAGATACTGCTTTTTTCATTCAATAATTTTTTAAGTTTGTATTAGTAGATTGTTTAACGTTACAAAAAGTAGTGCAAATTTTAATTTTTACAAACATACTATTTTTAATTATTGTATAACTAATCTAGTTAAAAATTATACAATTTTTTTTTAAAATAACTCATTACTCAGGAAATCAATTTATTTTCTTAAGTTCGCTTTAGTAGATCGGTTAGCGTTGAAAAAAGTACGGAACTCGTTATGATTATTCTTTGTTAAAAGTTGTTTTCAAGGAAAAAATTGCTGATATAGTAATATTTAAAATGTATATAGATCCTTTAATTTATTATAATAAATTAGAAGAAGATGGTATTTCTAATTACACTTTAAGTCAGTTAAATGATAGCACTTATCTTTAAATGGATAAAGTTGAGATTGAAATCCCTTAAAAGTTTTTGAATTTATCAGCAAGAAGAAAGATAATGAAGTTGGTTTTGGAGGAAACTTTAAATTTGTTAATGTAAACAGGGTTAGATTAGTAAGTTTTAGATAAATAGAAACCTACTCAAATGAGGGGTTTTATTTTGTGGGCCTTACTGTTCTCGAATTTAGATTATTTTATATATTTGCTGTGTAACTCTGATGCATAAAATAGCGAGGGACCTATTCGGGTACCTTTTGAGTTGTCAAATCTAGTAGGATCTAGTACTGCTACCCCGACTTATTAAATAAAAACCCACTCATTTGAGTGGGTTTTTTTGATGGTATTAAGTTAATCTAATTCTGATTTATTATTTTATAAAATAAGACAATACTCTGAAAATTAAATAATTTCTTAAGTTTGATTTTGTATATTGAATAATTGTGCAGAAAGCGGTGCAAATTCTCGACTAAAATCTTACTGTAATCTAGTGAAAAGAGCAGAGGTTCTAATCTGGCTCCAACGATATAATACACGTTGTAAAAAATTAAGAGTCTGTAATTATGTAAATACTGTGTAGGGAGATACCTAATGCCAATATTTTCTTATCAACATCCTGTTTTCTTAGGCTTCATTTTTAGTAGTTTTATCACTTCAAAAAAATATTTACTAATGAAGCTGAAACACCTTAAACATACTGATGTATTGGACATCTTTTCCATAGAAAAAAACGTTTTTACTGATATTCCTATGTTTACTGATAGTGTTCAGGCAGGTTTCCCTTCTCCCGCTGAAGATTATATGGATTTAGATTTAAACTTGCAAGATCATTTGATTCAAAACCCTTCAGCTACTTTTTGTGTTCGTGCAGTTGGCGAAAGTATGAAGGATGCAGGAATTCAAAGTGGAGATATTATGTTGGTGGATAAATCCCTTACTCCAAAGAATAGAAGTATTGTGTTGGCTGTTATTGATGGAGAGTTTACAATCAAGCGAGTAAATGTAAGTGAAAAGGAACTTTACTTAATGCCAGAAAATGAGAATTTCCCTCCAATCAAGATAACTGAAGAAATGGACTTTCAAGTTTGGGGAGTGGTAACCTATATCATCCATAAAGCCCTTTAGTATGTTTGCCTTAGTTGATTGTAATAATTTTTATGCTTCTTGTGAGAGAGTGTTCAATCCTAAGATGGAGAATAAACCTGTTATAGTGTTATCTAATAATGATGGCTGTGTAATTGCAAGGAGTAACGAGTCAAAAGCATTGGGGGTAAAAATGGGAGAACCTGCTTTTAAAATCAAAAACGTAATTGAGAAATATAATATCAATGTCTTTTCTACCAATTTTGCTCTCTATGGCGATTTTTCCAAAAGAGTAATGAATGTATTAAGGAGTGAAGTCAATCAGATGGAAGTGTATTCTGTTGATGAAGCGTTCTTGGATTTTACTGATTATGCTACTAAGGAAAGAGGTGTTGCATTGCGGGAAAAAGTAAAGCAATGGACAGGCATCCCTGTATCAGTAGGAATTGCATCAACAAAGGTACTGTCGAAAGTAGCGAGCCATATTGCCAAGAAACATACTAAGTCAGGTGTTTTTATGTTTGATGATGAAGATTTGATTAGAAGGGCTTTGAATGTGTTTCCTGTGGAGGATTTGTGGGGTGTTGGTAGTAAAAATGCCAAACGATTAAAAGAAGCAGGTATTCATACGGCTTTACAGTTTAGGGAATGTGATAGTGGTTGGATAAGAAGGAATATGTCAGTGAATGGAGTAAGATTACAGAAAGAACTTTTTGGTGAAGTGTGTTATCCTTTGGAATTAAAAAGAAATAGGAAAAAGAACATCTGTACGTCTCGTTCCTTTGGTAAGGAAGTGAAAGAGATATCAAAGCTTAAAGAGGCTATAAGTTCATATGCCAATACGTGTGCCAAAAAATTAAGAGAAGAAAAAAGTTGTTGCACTTCCATTTCGGTATTTATAAATACAAATCCTTTTAAACCACAAGCTAAACAGTATAATCCTTATAAAGTAATTCAGTTGGATGTTCCCACAAACGATAGTATGGAAATAGTAAAGGCTGCTATTGAAGGTTTAGAAAGTATTTTTAGGAATGATTGTATTTACAAGAAAGCTGGTGTTATAGTTGGTAAAATTATACCTGAAGAACAGGTTCAACTAAGCCTGTTTGATAAGTTAGATAGGGAAAAACGCAAATCAATTAACAAAGCAGTAGATAAATTAAATGCTACAATGGGAAGAGAGAAAGTGAAACTTGCTGTACAAGGTTCTGATAGAAAATGGAAATTGAAGCAAGAAAAACTATCTCCTTGTTATACTACACGCTTTGCTGATATGTTGGTAGTGAGGATTTAGTACTACTACTAAGCTAAATTTAGTATTTTTATCTCCATGAATAAATAAAAACCCACTCAAATGAGCAGGTTTCTTTTTAGTGGGCCTCTCGGTCCTTATTTCGTACTTTTTTGCTAAATGAAAATCAGTATTGTTACTGAATTTAATTTTATCTTTGAAAAATAATTTAGGCAACAATTAGTTTTAACAATTCTACAATATTTAAAATATATTCCGTTATATAAATCATGAAAAAAATATTTACCATTCTAATCTTGTCATTTATAGTGACAAGTAGTTATGCGCAAAAAAAATACACTATAAGTGGATATATTACCGATAAGAATAACGGAGAGAGTATAGTGGGGGCCAATATTTACTGTACAGCCTTGAATCTTGGTGTTACATCAAACACTTACGGTTTTTATAGCTTAACACTTCCCCAGGCTATATATGATATATCATTCACTTTTATTGGCTATCAGAACCAAGTAAAAAACTTTAATTTAAATTCAGCTGTAACTCATGATGTTGAATTCGAACTTTCATCAATTAATATTGAAGAAATCTTAGTAACTGGAGAAAAAAATATTGTTGAGAAAACACAAACATCAATGATTGAAGTTCCTATTGAACAGATAAGAACTATTCCTGCTCTTTTAGGAGAGGTGGATATTTTAAAAGCTATCCAGTTATTACCCGGAGTACAGTCAAGTGAAGGAAGTTCAGGTTTTTACGTCAGAGGTGGTGGCCCTGATCAGAATTTAATTTTACTTGATGGAGTGCCTGTTTATAATGCATCACATATTGGTGGTCTTTTTTCGGTTTTTAATGCTGATGCTATTAAGAATGTACGTCTAACAAAAGGAGGATTTCCGGCAAGGTTCGGGGGCCGGCTTTCTTCTGTACTGGAAATTGATATGAGAGAAGGGAATATGAAGGAATTTAAGGGTGATGCAACACTTGGTTTAATTTCTTCTAAATTAACTCTTGAAGGACCAATCTTTAAAGATAAAACATCCTTTATAGTTTCCGGAAGAAGAACTTATGCCGATTTGCTGGCTAAACCATTTATGCCAGCAAGTACTGATCTAACTTTGTATTTTTATGATCTTAATGCCAAGATTAATCATAAGATATCTAAGAATGATAGGCTTTACTTAAGTGCTTATATGGGTAATGATGCTTTTGGGGTAGATTTTGATGGTAGCCAAGAAGGAAAGGGAAAGGGGGAACAAGCTTCTGGTGACGGTACATTAAATTTTGGCTTAGGTTATGGGAATTTGACATCTACATTAAGATGGAATCATTTATTTTCTGATAAGCTTTTTAGTAATACAACATTAACCTATAGTAGATATTCCTTTAATACAAATTTTGGACTTACAGCAGATAATACAAACGAAAATACATCTATCAATTTTGATTATTTAGCAGGAATTGAAGACCTTGGAGGTAGAATAGATTTTGATTATATGCCAAATCCTAATCATGATATTAAATTTGGGACATCATATACTTACCATCATTTTTTTCCAGGAGAGGTAAATCAAAATATTAATATTCAGTCATCTGATACAAGTCGGAATTTTTCTTTAGATACGACACTTAACTTTTCTGGCAATACTAATGTTCATGAAATGTTTTTTTATGTGGAAGATAACGTGAAAATTACAAGTAGATTAAAGGCAAATATTGGTTTGCATATTGGTTATTATTCGTTAGCAAATAATAGCGCAACTAATAATATAGGGTTAGCGGATAAAATTAGTGATAAAAATAATATTAGCTTACAACCTAGAGTATCTGCAAGATATTTGCTGAATGAAAATTGGTCGTTAAAAGCATCATATGCTAAAATGGAACAAAATATTCATTTATTATCCAATTCCTCAGTTGGTTTTCCAAGTGACATTTGGGTACCAGCTATTGAAAATGTTCCGTCTCAAAAATCTAAGCAATGGGCAGGAAGTGTTAGTACTCTCTTATTTCAAGGCGCTTATGAATTAAGCTTAGAAGGTTATTATAAGACTATGGGTAATTTAATTACTTACAAGTCGGGGTACTCCAATTTGGAAAGCACTGAGGCTTGGGAAAATACTGTAGAGACAGGTGGAGAGGGAAAGGCTTATGGAATGGAAATCTTTTTGCAAAAAAAGAAAGGTAAAACTACGGGTTGGATTGGTTACTCTCTTTCTTGGGCTGATAGAAGATTTGATAATATTAATTTTGGGGAGTGGTATTCATATAAATATGATAGAAGGCATGATTTCTCGTTGGTAATATCACATAAGTTTAATAATAAATGGGATGTTGGAGCTACTTGGGTATATGGCACAGGAAATGCGATTACTTTCCCTCAAGGAGTTTATACTGGGTTGCCTCAAGTTAGCCCTTGGAATGGACAAGCTGTTGAATTTGTTGAATCATATGGTGATAGAAATTCAACACGATTACCCGCTTATCACAGGTTGGACTTTGGGATTAATAAACATAAAAAAAGAAAAAAATGGGATAGTACTCTATCTTTAGGAGCCTACAATGTGTACAATAGAAAAAATCCTTTCTTTGCTTATCTTGCTTATGAAGATAATCAAAGAGTTGCAAAACAAGTTTCACTTTTCCCTATAATTCCTTCAATTTCTTACCGAATACAATTTTAATTATGAAAAATATTATATATCCTATACTGCTATTTAGTTTGTTTATGCTTTCTTGTGACATGGAAACGGTAATTGATTTAGATATTCCCTCTCATGAACCGGTTTTAGTTTTAAATGGTATACTAGAAACTGATACTAATGTTAAAGTAGTTGTTTCTCATTCTGTAGGCGCTTTTTCTAATTCAATGCCTACATTTATTAATGATGCCAATGTTTTACTTTACAAGAATAATGAGCTGACAGGCATACCTTTATTGCCTGATTTATCAAACTTAGTTTATGTTAATTACATTGATAAAGGTAATGTTGATTCATTAGCCATGTATTATTATAAAAGTGATTATATTCCTGAAAAAGATGAAAATTATAGAATTGAGGTAAATCATTCGAGCTATCCTTCTGTATCAGCAGAAACTTATATTCCTAATGATATTACGCTATACAATATTGATATAGACACAACTTCTAATAAAGAAAAAATTGGGTTTACTTTTAGCTTTGATGATAATGCAAGTCAGCAGAATTATTACCGATTAAAATTATTTTCTTCCTGCACTAAAATATTTGAAAATGAGTATGGTGATGATGAGGAATTGAATTTTCGTGGAGCTACTAATTTTATGTCAAATGACCCTTCATTCCCAAGCGAAATTGGTTGGTCTTTAGTTGATGGCTATACTTTTGAAGGAAATTATGTAGTATTTACTGATGCCTTATTTAATGGACAGCAAAAAACTATTACATTAGATATTTTTTCTGGAAAGATAGTAGGATATGAGACTGACGACGGCACTAACTTTGTTGAGTATGCTGATTGTGATACCATTATCATTCAATTCTCTACTTTTAGTGATGATACTTATAGTTACTATAATTCATTAGGAGATCATAGTGAAAAAGGCGAGTTGAATATATTTGGAGGTGAGGTTATACCCGTATATACTAATGTTGAAAATGGTTTGGGCGTACTAATATCAACTAATGCTCAGCAAATTTATTTAAAACCATAAAAAATCCCACTCGTTTGAGTGGGGTTTATTGGTGGGCCTTGCTGTCCGTATTTTGAACTTTTTTTAAAAATTAATAAGTAAATTTGCATTATGAAAAAACTATTATTAGCATTCTCAATATTTTTGTCATGTATTATTTGTAATTCTCAAACATGGGAAAAATCTTTTACCCCTGGGGATTTTGATCTTAATGGGCAATACTTAGGCGGGTCAGAGGTAATGCAATTAGTTAGTCATAAAAAGAAGTTATATGCATCTATTGGTTATTGGCAGGATGCAACCAATATTTGGTATGGGGGCAGTAATTCTAATATAGGATGGGGGCAAATCATTCGAAAAGATAATTCAATTGGAAATTGGCAAGAAGATTTTAAATTTGGAGCAAATTATTTAAGACCAGAAATATTAAAACAGATAATTTTCACTAAAGATGCACAAGGAAACCTATTAACTTCACACGATACCTTGTTAATAGCAGCAGGATACTCACCTAATTATATTTCTAGTGTAGTGTCGGCAAAAGCCTTTGTTAGAAATGACAACAATGGCGTATGGGAAGAAAGTTCAATTTTTCAAGGTGGATTGCCTGCCGGTGAAAATTACTCTATACGTGATATTCAAGTTTATACTGATCAAATAACTGGAATTGAACAGATCTATGTCTCGGTAGGGACTCACGGAATCTTTACAGGAACATATAATCCAAATATTACAGGGAATATTGATTGGAATTCTACACCTGAAATCGGTCCATTAAGTATTCGATCTTTAGGAATTGCACAAGCCAACAATGGATTATATTTTTCTTCAGGCAATAAACTTTATAAAAGAGAAGATGGAGTAAATTTTTCATATTCTGTTATTCATGATTTTAGTGACTTAAGTACAAGTATTAACTCTGCAGTTGGTGGAATTAGAGGTTTAACTACTATCTCAAATCCAAATGGAAATAATGAAGCCCTTTTGTTAATGTGGTGTCCTGATGGCCAATCAAAAGGAACAATCTACCGCCTTGAGCCAAATGGAAATGGAGGGTTTGACCGTTACTATGAAACTAAAATTTCATTATTAGTTGAAAATTATTTATCCGGAAGTAGTGTTAGTTATCTTCTAGGAGCATATAATGAATTTTATGAATATACGGATCCGATAACTAATGACACCTATCACATTATTGGATTTGAATCATCTATTTCATCAGGAGTACATCCAACCTGGAATGGATATTATTCAGGAGCTTTATTTGCTAAACGTGATAATAACATGCAGTACACTCTTGAAGAAGTAAATGGTGCTATTGGATTGAATGATACAGCTCTTGTAGCTATAAGATGTTATGTGAAATCTCCTTTCTATAGTGATGAATCAATCTATTTTGGAGGGTTTGATCCAAATAGTAATATCTCTACAAATATGGCTTGGATTTACAAAAAAAATTATCAAAATACTTCTGTAAACGAATTGCCAAAAACAAAAGAATTGCTTAAGGTAATAGACATCTTAGGCAGACAAACAAAAGAAATAAAAAACTCTCTTTTATTCTATATCTATGATGATGGATCAGTAGAGAAGAAAATAATTCTTGAATAAATAAAAACCCACTCAAATGAGTGGGTTTATTTTTGGTGGGCCTTACGGTCCTAAGTTCGAACTTTTTTAGAAGATTTTTACGCTTAGATATTTAAAAGTCGATTCCCAGATGTACTCCAAACATATAGTGAATACCTTCTTGCTCTATGCCTATGTCAATTTGAGGCCCAATATGTAATTCTCCAATAGGTATTTCATATGCTAATTCAACATGTTGTGCAAACTGATATTCAGTTTCTTCTTCATGTCCATCATCATGCCCTTCATTATGTTCTTCTTCTGATACTCTAAGAATACCTGCTGCATAAGCTATTGTGATTCCAAAATCAAAACGATATAAACTAATTAGTGACAATGAATGATGGGCATGATCATCTAGTATCGTTTCAAATGAGATTCCTGCTCCAAGTTTATTATTTAATCCAATCCCTTTTATGTAATGAGAGTGAATTCCTATTGCATTCTCATGTTTAGGGATAAAACCTATACCTATAGCGAATTCATTCTCATGTGCATGCTCTTCATGTGAATGATTATCATCATGATTGTGCTGAGAAAAAGAAATTAAAGGGGATATTAAAAATATTAAAATTATTTTTTTCATTTTTCAAAAGTATTATTTTTTTCATAATTATAAAAAGAAACTCACTCAATTGAGTGGGTTTCTTTTTGGTGGGCCTTACGGTTCTAATTTCGAACTTTTTTAAAGAAATTATTTAGTATAATTGCATAATAATTAAAATTAGATATTATGTTTAAATTAAATAGATGGTTTGGGTCATTTTTACTTATTGGTTCTGTATTCTTCTTCATTTCTTGTGAAAAAGAAGCTGTTATTGATAATATTACTAGTAATGATGGTGTGCAAGCAAGATTAGCATATACTGACAAAGGATATACTGAAGTTGAAGTAAATCCAATTGTTAAGATAACTTGCTATTTTTCAAATTGGGATAAAGATGTTATGACTCCTGTTTCTGGCCTTTTTAACTATTATGATACTGATGATAATTGGGTTGCTTCTATTGATTTTGGTGATGGCACCTGTGATGAGTGGGCAACTAAGACTTGGGATGTTGATGTTTTTCCTGATTATCCAAGCGGAACTAATGATTTTTCTGTCTTTGATTATAAAGATAAGAAATAGTTAGTCTCCTAAATAAAAACCCACTCAATGAGTGGGTTTATTTTTGGTGTACATCTAGCTAATAATTTCGAATTTTTTAGTTTTTTAATTGTTAATCTTAATACTATCAAAAAATTCTTTTCTAAACATATTGTTATTTTCAAGAAAATCACCGGAAGCTTTAGTTGTAACCATTTCTGCTCCTTTATGTTTAACTCCTCTGCAACTAACACAGTTGTGTCCAGCAATGATAGTAACAATAATTCCTTTATTGCCTTTTGTTATGGCATTTACAGCATTATGTATCGCTGATGTTAATTGTTCTTGTATTGATCCTCTTCTTGAAAATAACTCTACAATTCTGTTTAATTTTGATAATCCTACTACCTTGCCACTATCTCCTGCAATATAACCAATATGAGTAACACCACTAATTGTTTGATGATGATGAGAGCATATTGAGGTTAGCGGTATATTTCTTTCAATTATCATACCATCATAACCATCAGAAGGGAAGGATGTGATTGGTGACATGTCGTCATACCTTCCAGCCCATAAATCATTTACATATGCTTTTGCTACACGGTTTGGGGTGTCTAAAGAGTTAGGGTCATTTTTCCAGTCGCATTTTAAAGCATCAAGAAACAAACCAAAAGCATGTGAAGCTTTATTAATCATCTCATCTTTTTCTTCAGAACTTAGAGGATAGCCTTCAGCAACACCGTTAGCATATCCTGTTTTAACAATCTCTAATTCTATTAAAGATTCTTCATTTATAGGACGTAATATTTGATGATTTTCTTTGTCACTTAATATTTTATCTGGAATAAATTCATTCATTTTTTTAATTGATTTTTATTGATATATATTTTTGTCAACTATATTTAAATTTCATAATGGTTTGTAAATTGCTGAATTATTTGTACCTCCTTCATAACATTCGACAGTTAGAACTTTAACTCTTCCTTTTGTTTCCCTAAATATTATATTGTTTATATAATTGTAAACATAAGTGGCAAATTTCTCACATCCAACTCCATCTAATACTCTTAGTTGTATTAAATTTTCTTCTGAAAGTTTTTTATATATTGATAACTGCGGATCATCTTCTGCAACTATTGTCGTGTGGTCAAACATGTAGCTCATGTGTTCCTTTATTCCATTTCTTTTAAATGAACCAAAATCACACACCCAGTTTAATTCGCTTAGATTTCCCATAAAAGTAACTTTAAACTTCATTGCGTAACCATGAATATATTGACAGTGTGAATGTTTAGCTTTCCATTGTCTAAATGCTGTACTATATCCATCAAAAATTTTGGTACTGTTGTATTCGTTCATTTTTTTTACAATAATACTTTTTTTTTATTAATGTATAATTATTTTAATTAAAAGTTATACATATTTAAAATATATATGTATTTTTGTAAAAAAAAATGAATAAATTTTTAAGCATCTACTACCCAATAATACTTGCTTTTGCTTGCATGTTGTATTCTATTAGTTTGCATATAATGGAAGATCCCGAGGGAGCGCAGTACTCAGCACATTGGCCTGGTACAATTTTACTATTTGCTATAGCAATAAGACAAAGAAGAAAGTCATGAATTTGAGTATGCTTATAGTAGGATTTGTAATTTTTTCTCTTTATATATTTGGACTTTTATATATGATTAATTATTCACACAAATCACAAAAAGATGACATGGATAATGATCCTGAAATACCTAAAAATTTTAAAGACTCATTATCTAATTAGTTGTGATTAATCTAAATTTTATAACTGAATTATGAGTTTAGGTTACGCTTGTATTAATATGACTTTGGGAAAAAAAACCCAAAATTACTACGAATCGTAGTATGATTAATAAAGATAATAATCCTAATACTTTACTCATAAACTTCTTTAGTTAGATTATATTTAATACGATAATGCAAAGATAAAAAAACGGAACACTTTTCAGTATTCCGTTTTTGTGGGCCTTACGGTCCTAAGTTCGAACTTTTTTAGAAAATTATTTAGAAATAGATTATGACGCGTACTCTTTATATAGTTTTAAAAACCAATTATAGCAAATCAATACGATGCCTATAACAAGAATAAGATATATGATTGTTGCACTATGAATATTTTTGTAATACGGAACATAATTTATAAGTAGCCACATAAATGTAGTAACTACCCCTGAAAACACAAGACATCTTGACATTAAATTCCCCATATAATGATGAAACCGATTAATATCTTTTGGGAATTTATACAGTATTGAGATCCAACTTTGTTTTTTGCCTAAATAAATATATCCAATAAAATTACTAAAACTATAGTCTTTTTCAGTTGGATAAAAATTAAAGTGTTTAAAGAAAGCAAGATAATATGCATATATACAATATATAACTAGAATACTTATAATAATTAATAAAGGAGTCCAGCTTAAACCAAATAAAGATACAAGTGGATTTGCTTCAAGTGTTAAATCAGGTGTATATTGAAAAGTACAATATGCATCATAAACTCTTGTTGCTAATATCCACAATACTGTTAGGCTAAACGTTATATTCTTTTTCATATTGATAATAAACGCAATGATACAAAAAACCTCACAATTTGTGAGGTTAATTTTTGGTAGGCCTCTCGGTCCTTATTTCGAACTATTTTAGAAATTCTTTCATTACTTTTAATCTTTTCCCTCTATCCTCTAAAGTTAGTTCCTTCCAATTATCTGGCTTAATCATTCCAGGCGCTGCAAAAACTATTCTGCTTTCGTATTTTATCTTATCTTCTAAAGTTTGTTCGTCCCCTTGTCCAAAGTGTATGAACATTTTCATTAAATTTTTATTATCCATTATATTGTGCTTGTTTTAATTATTAAATTGTTTTGCTCTTGCGTTTATTTCTTCTTTTGAAATTTCTAGTTCTATATTTCCTATTATCTACGCCACCGAGACAGGGAGGTGTGTCTGCCATTTCCACCAATCTACAAGTTAACATTGTAAAGATAGTGTAAAAAAGACACTAACAATAATATTTTTTGTTTATTTGTAAAAAAATATTATCATGACTCTTATTAAAATCATACACTATACCAACTCAATATCAGAGTTTTATATAGATAAAAATAAAAATAGTATTACTGAACTTAAGTATCTTCCTGATGGAATAATAAAGGAATATAAGATTCAAGACTCGGATATTAGGTTAAAAAAAATATTACAAATACCTGATGTTAAAAAATAATAATAAAGTAAACTATAATATATTTCATAATAGAAGAACTTTTTTTATTCTGTTTTCTGTTTTAGTGATATTTGTGTCATTTTTTAATACTGACTTTGATGTTCCTCAAAATCTGGACAAAATGAATCAAGGTGATATTGCATGGATGATTGTTGCTAGCGCCTTTGTTTTATTAATGACTCCAGGATTGGCTTTTTTTTATGGAGGAATGGTAGATAAAAAGAATGTTATTTCTACCATGTTTCAGAGCTTTATAGCCCTTGGCATAATCTCTATTTTTTGGGTGTTTATTGGGTTCAGTTTGTCTTTTGGGGATTCAATTGATAGCTTAGGAATAATAGGCGATCCACTTCAGTATTTGAATTTTAAAGGGGTGCTATCAAAAAACAGTAATATTCCCTTTTTACTTTTTGCAATGTTTCAATTAAAATTTGCAGTTATCACTCCTGCTTTAGTAAGTGGTAGTTTTGCCGAAAGAATTCGATTTAGAAGTTATATTTTATTTATGATTTTATTCTGTCTATTTATTTATTGTCCATTAGCTCACATGACATGGGCTTCAGATGGTTTGTTTGCAAATTTTGGAAATAAATTAGGGTGGGCTGGATATGAAGGGTTACATGTTTTAGATTATGCTGGAGGCACTGTTGTGCATCTTTCAGCAGGTGTAGCGGCATTATCAGGAGCAATATATCTAGGGAAAAGAAATAATATAACTCCTTCAAAAAAAGCTGATGTTCCTGCTAATATTCCTTTTGTAATTTTAGGCACTGCATTACTTTGGTTTGGTTGGTTTGGTTTTAATGCAGGATCTTCTTTAGGAGCAAATATGGAAGCTGTTATTGCTTTTGCAAATACAAATATTGCATCTGCTACAAGCATGATTACTTGGGTGTTTTATGACAAATTCATGAATAAAAAAATATCAGCAGTAGGAGCATGTATCGGTGCTATTGTTGGATTGGTTGCTATAACACCAGCAGCAGGATTTGTTACAATAGGGTATAGTGCATTTATTGGTTTCTGTGCTGCTATTATTAGTAATATTACCATCTCCATTATGAAAAAATCAGTGATTGATGATGCGTTGGATGTTTTTGCAACTCACGGAGTTGGTGGGATTGTAGGTATGTTATTAACCTCAATCTTTGCAAATGAAGTAGGCCTTATATATGGAAATTATCAAACATTTATCTTACATCTTATTGCATTAATCTTAGTGATAATATTTGTATCAATAGGATCTTATGCAATATACTATTTTGTAGACCTATTATTACCTTTAAGGGTTAGGGAGGATCAAGAGTTGAGAGGATTAGACTTGTCTCAACATGGAGAAAATATATAGCTTTTTCGATTATAATAAGTTTTAAAAAAGAAAACCCACTCATTTGAGTGGGTTTCTTTTGGTGGGCCTCTCGGTCCTAAGTTCGAACTTTTTTAGAGAATTAAAATCTTTGAACGCGTAAGTTTATATTACTATAGGTCTAGAATACTATTTAAAAATAAACTATTTCTGTGATCTAATTCGACTAAGGCTTTGCTCAGTAATACCCAAGTAAGAGGCAACATGATAATTTTTTGCAACAGATTCCATTTTAGGGAAATCATTTATAAAATTGAAATATCTATCTCGAGCATTAAGTTGTAGCTGGTTCACTATCCTTTTGTTTAGGCGAACAAAAGATTTTTCTAGATTTTTTCTATGAAAAGTCTCAATGTGAGGGAACTTTTCAAAAACTTTTTCAATACTTATTTTGTCTGATTGAAGAACAATACAATCAGAAAGACACTCAACACTTAACATTGCTTCTCCTTTACCATAATATGAAATATAATCACTTATCCACCAATCTTTAATTGCAAATTGCACAGTGTGCTCTTTACCATCATTATCAATGATATATGATCTTAAAAAACCACTAAATACAAAGTAATTATCTAGAGCTTTAGATTGACCTTGTGTTATTAAAATATCTCCTTTTTTAAATTCCCTCATTTTAATAACTGACGAAATAAAAGCTTTAGCCTCATCATTTATATCTATGCTTTTATTTAAGTACTCAAAGAAATCTTGCATTTTATTTTAAATTTAAACAAAGTTACTAAAACTTAGTGCAAAAATAATGATATTAATAATTATGAAAGTTAACATATGATAATCTAAAACTAATTATTTTAATATTGTTTTGCATAAAAAATAATTTAAAAAAATAATTTAGATGAAAGCATTACTAATAAAAGGATATGGAGACATAGAATCTAACCTATCTTTTGAAGAAATTAAAAAACCAACTTGTGGTAAAAAACAAATATTGGTGGAAATCTATTCTGCTGGAGTAAACCCAATTGATTATAAAATTATTGAGGGTCAGCTAAAAGCACTCCAAAAATTAAAATTTCCTGCTCCAATTGGATTTGATGTTGCAGGAGTAGTTATAGAAAAAGGAGAAGAAGTAACTAATTTTAATTTTGGTGATAAGGTTTACTCAAGAGTTTCAGGAGATCAGCCTGGCACATTTGCAGAGTTTATAGCTATAGATTGCAACTTAGCTTCTCATATGCCTAATAATTTAAGTTTTAAAGAAGCAAGTAGCTTGCCTCTAGTAGGACTTACTACAATCCAAAGTTTTGAAAAAGCAGAATTAAAAGCGAATGATAGAATTCTTATTCATGCTGGTTCTGGTGGAATAGGAACATTTGCAATCCAATATGCAAAAAGCAAAGGTGCTTTTGTATACACAACAACAAGCACTAATAATGTTGAATGGGTAAAAGAATTAGGTGCAGATGTGGTAATTGATTATAAAAAAGATAATTACCAAGATATTGCAAAAGATATAGATGTTGTTTATGATACTTTGGGAGGAAAATATACAACTGATGCTTTTAATATAATAAAAGAAGGAGGAAAAGTAATCAGTATTGCTGGTGATATAGATAAAGAAACATCTATAGAGCTAGGGTTAAATAGATTTGTTAGATTTTTACTTTCATTAAAAAGGATGAAAATCACAAAGTTAATTACTATGAAATCAGCATATTATAAATTCATTTTAATGAATCCTAGCGGGAGTCAATTAAAGGATTTAAAATTACTAATAGAAGAAAATAAAATAAAAGCAATTATCGATAAATCTTTTATCTTTAAAGAATCAATAAAAGCTCTTCTTTATCTTAAAAAAGGAAGGGCAAAAGGAAAGGTAGTTATTGAGTTAAAAAAGTAGTCTTTTGAATGCGCAATTCATCAAAAGTTTAATATTGATAATACATACTCATAATTTCTTAGAGATTATAACTGATGATGGTGTAGTTAACAAGAAACTTATTTTACAATAATATAAAAACCCACTCAATTGAGTGGGTTTATTTTTGGTGGGCCTCTCGGTCCTTATTTCGAACTTTTTTAATAACTTTATTTCATTGAATGTGTAAGACTATTACTAGATTAAAATTTTGTAATAAACTTGTTGAATATGTAAGATGATATTCGAAAATATATTGTAAGTTGCAAGAAACTACATATTTTTGCAGTATTAAATCGATTTAATAAATTAAAAAAATAACTAAAATTAATCTAAAAAGTAAAATTATGAAAAAATTATTATTAACATTAGTAACGGCTTGTGCAATTTTGTTTGCTCAGGCACAATCACCTTGCGATTCATTAACTGTTTCTGGCTCACAAAATCAATTAACACTCACATCTGTAGGGATTATTGATTTTTGGGAAACAACCGC